>ERZ773068.127-NODE-127-length-40604-cov-8.425830_pt1 | contig 40604 bp, 53 predicted proteins | sample MGYA00580620_ERZ773068 | MGnify/ENA primary metagenome ERZ773068 (study PRJEB29015, sample SAMEA2737983) | human oral metagenome | biome: human oral; feature: human-associated habitat; material: dental | place: China | collected 2101 ... | reverse complement strand
AAGCAGTAGGGGGGTCTTTAATTTGCGACCCCCCCCTCCCACATCACTCAAACATAAATTGCTTGTGATTCACGAACAATCTTGATGTATGGAATGAGTGGATTGAGTTCGATGATTTCATCGATCGCTTCGCTTATAGCTATTTGATTGTCCGAATCCGAAAGCTCTTCCGAAGTTCTAGCAATCCTAGCTACGTAGGCCGCCGTGTGGTAGCCCATACTAGTGTCATAGTTCCACCATTCGACGAACTGATCCAAAGGATCGTATGGGTTGTCGGCCGTGGTCAGGGCGACGTCCATTACTTCCCTCCTTCCAGTAGGTCTTGGATGAACGATACAGACACGCCTAGCGCATCTGCCACATCACCCTGTGTATAGCCTGCATCCAGTAGTGCCTTGGCCCGGGCGCGCTGTGCGGGTGAGATGGTGCGTGTACCACGTGGTGTTGCAAGCTGCTTTATACGTTCCATGTCAGTGTTGTTCATCAGCTTCTCGAGGAACGTATGCGACACCGCTCCTGCCTGTATGGCTTCCCATTCCTTGTCTGTGATGTGCACCGCAGACTTGGCCTTGCTAGCCCCGAACCGGGCCCGGGCTTGTGCCAGGGCCTGGTTTTTAAGCCTTTTGACTTCGTCTTTATCCATGTCTGGATTAGACGATTTCTTTTGCTTAACTACATAACCAGCATAGAGCTGTGCCTGCCGTTCCCTAGGTGCGTTCTTGAGGGCGACCTCCAGTTTTGCACGTAGGGACTTTAGTTCGTTGGCGTACACTCTCTTAGCAGAGGGGCTTTGTTTATGCGACGGGGTGTTGATCATCGCAAGCCGGGCCTTATTAGCAAGGGCCTTCATGTTGTTGGCATACGCTGCATAGACTCGTTCAGTCGGGGTGTTCTTCTCCGACACCAAAGTCCGGGCGTCTTTTGTCAGCATCATGTTGGGCATCTTCGTAAGGTTCTGAGTTTCAACCCATCTTACGATGTCGCCGTTCTTGTTCTTGACAGGCTTATGGTACGTAGACCCAGTGGGTTCGTATACCAATTCGCCAGTCTTTTTGTCAATGGGTCCACCCTTTGACATCGCTCGGGGCTTGATCTGCGGAATACGACGATCGCCCGTGGATCTCGAGATGATGGTTGCTGCACCACCGCCAGCTTTTTGGTACTTCTCCTGGAGCTGTTTGATGCCGTTGTCTCTCTCGCTGAGACGGTAGTCCAGCTTGTGCTTATGGGCATCGATTACGGTCATCGAGTGGCGAACTGCTCTAGCAAGCTCTGCTGGGGTGGCGCCTTTAACCGTCATGTCGGTGATCAGATTCGAAATCCGTCCCATCTGATTCCCAGTTTCACCTTTGGACATGACCTTCATGCCCTTATACCCAGGGTATGAAATCTTGGGGTCGTAGTTCTTCAGTCCACTGAGGGCTGGAGCGGTTCGGACCTTACCATCATTGTTTGGGATACAAACCGCCGTATCACCATCGAAGTCTGCACCAGACAGTCTTTCCGCCACCTTGGGATGGATACCGACAGCATCTTTAGCCATACCGATGAGCTTCTTACCGACGGCCGACTTGTTGTTCACGGTGAGCGTGGGGATCTCGAAGATACCTCCATGCGGGTATCGAACAAGACTGACCTTTTCCCCATGCTTGAAGTTAGGCGCATAGATTTCGCCTTCTTTCAACTTAGGGAGAGGAAGAAGCACTTGAGTGGCCTGACGCGGGAGTTTAGCTGCTTTGAGGTGGGTCGCCGCAGAGTCACAGCTATCCGCAAACTCTTGAAGGAGCTTCTTTCGAACCGCGGGGTTGGTCAATTTCTGAATTTCATCGAATTGTGCCTTCTTCGAGGCTTCGGTGATTCCAAGCTGCTTCTTTACCAGCACTGGGCTCTGCTTCGACAGGAATTGACTGGCCAAATTCCTGGACCAGTCGTTCCATGTACCCTCTTCATTCACGATATTGAGGGCGGACACCTTACGTTTGCCGTCCTTCCCCACATAATACTTGGGGTGAACGGTAGCGCCGAACGGGTTGTCTGGGTCATCCTTGAGCTCTTTCATTGCATCGAGCTTATTTGAACTCTTCGACTTGTTCGTATTAAACCTCATGTCGACCCCTTTGGGGAGGTCATCGGCATACATCGCCATTCCCTTGAGGTAATGGGTGTTATTGACCTTTATCCGGACCTGGGCGTATTTAGCGCCGCCCAGTGAGATGTCATCCACTCCTCTGCGAAGCTCAATCACACCATCCCGATCAGTGCCCCCTTCCTCTTTCCAGCGAACCTGGACCCGTTTGAGATCAACGTTCACAGGTTTCTCAGACATTCCGAGAAAGGTGTGGCCCTTATCCGTAGAATAAGAGTACACTGATCCCAGCTTGTGGGCATTCGCAGCAAACTCCTGATACGTCATTCCCGGGGGCACGAGGGCCTTGATACTGGTTTCTTTACCAGTGCCCAGCTGCTCCGCCTTGGTGTAGTAGACCTTGTATCCCTGGGCCTGAAGTTGTGCCACAGCAGCGTTGAGCTTTTCCCTCGAAATGCCCATATGGGCTTCGACGCCTGTGCCGATATCGATAGGGCCTTTCTTGGCCACCGCCTCAGTCAAAGTCTTCTGTGCGGCTTCCAATACGCCTCGTTTGGATTCAACAGAGGGCTTGAGCAGTGCGCGGACACTAGACTCGTTAAGCCCCATCCTCTCGCCAATGGCGACGTTTGATAGCCCCTTCTCCTTGAGTCGCACAGCCTCTGCTACTTTCGCAGCCTTGACCGATTCGAGTGCCGCGGTTTTCATGGCCCGAAGCTCTCCGGTGCTCATTCCGTGGAATGTAGCTATCTCTTTCTCAGACATTCCGGATTTGCGCATATCGTTGACCGCTTGGAGGAACCCGGCCTCGTGTTGGTACGGTTCTTCGCCAGATCCCCATGGATAGCGACCAGACTTACGCTTTACGCCAATGTGCTCAAGATAATTTTCACTCATCTCGCATGACCCAATCGTCTATCATACTGGACGCTTGCTTCATCCACCCCATGATGTGGACTATATCAGATGGCTCCGGAACATGCACGACGATCTCATCGTTCTGGTATATGCGAAGTTCCATGTCGATCTTGCCCGGTTTGTAGTCATACTCCAAGCAAAACAACGCTGCATAGACCTCCAGCTGTCGTACATTTGCTGGGTGCGCGCCAGTCTTGAGGTCATGAATACGGAGCTTCTGATTTCGGAAACAAATAGCATCAGCTGTGCCATAAGCCCATGGCGAATAGTACAGAATCACTTCCGGGTCCATTCGAAAGCCTATAGCATCATTGACATAGTTTTGAAATGTCTGTTTGGTCCTGGCTTGCTTGATCCTGTGCCGGATCAGCTGTGCTGCCAGGGCGTGAAGCTCTGTACCCCTCTGAGCGGCCTTGTGCGCCTCGTAGGCGGCCTTGAGCTTCTCAGGGGTGTAATTCACCCAGCTGGACTTTGAGGCGCTCAGAAAGGCGTGTGAGCCCTCAAGCGCCGAATGCCTGTTGAATTTCATTGAGGACTTGCACCTCGTTTTCAGGGTAGACGAATGACGCGTAGGACCATCCATTCAGCATACCTATATACCATTCCTGGTTCGGTTGTCGAACAGCGGTCTTGGAGCGCTTGAACTCCAGGAAAGCCCAGCGGTCCTGCCAAATGACGAGACGGTCTGGAATTCCCTGGAGTTGCGCGGACTGCCCTTTCAGGATAATACACCCTGGAAAGATGCGGGCCAGCTTCTTGCAGAAAGCCCGCTCGAAGGCAGTCTCCTTCATGACTACTTGGCGGACAAGGTGTCGAGCCGAGCGATCACAGCATCAAGCTTGTCCTCGAGTGCCTGGATGCGCTCAGGCACGACGACACCCGCCTGTGCCAGCATCTGCCCTGCTGTGCGCTCGCCGAAGGTTGCGCCCCAAGTATGCTGAGCCGCGCGATCGGCTGTGCTCTCGATGTCGGCAGCTTCCCGGAGCATCTGTCCTGCGGTTCGCCGGCCAAACGTAGCAGACCAAGTGTTCTGTGCTGCAAGGTCGCCAGTCTTGGCCATTTCCTCATAAGTCAATGGCATAGTCGCCTCCAATTCATTCTTGAGCAATGTGATTCCTTCGCGGGCTGTGACCCAGCGATCGGGATTAAGATATGCGTAGCGATCCGGGCGCTCATTCGTGAGAGCATTCCTCCCGCGTTTGACAGATCGGATCTGCCAATAGCACCCATCCTCCACTCCCCCACCAGAGTCCAACGCAGAGTGGATGTGGGGGTCGAACCCGTCGCGATCGTCTCGCACAAACGTAGCAGATGCCCCAAACTTCCTCGAAGTTCGGACGACAATCATCTGCTGATCGGGCGTAAGGCGGTATGTATCATAGTCCAAGGAATAACCATACCGATGAGTCGCCCCAGACCGCGAACCATTTCCCCACGCCTGGACGACCGCGAGGTCGATGTCCGGGTACTGGCGTTTCATGTACTGCTTGTAAAGCAGATACCACTCCGCACCGAGCTCGGACATGTAGGCGGGTTCTCCCTGATAGTCGAGCCCGATACTAACTCGACTCATTTGACCTCCTTCAGGTTCGACGGAAAAATATGAGGTGTGCTTGTATGAGAGGGCAAGCACGGGAGAACACGTCTGTAAATTACAAACATCTTACTCCCTCTCATTATAACCGTTGTTTGCGATGCGAGGCAGTGTGGTCCGTCGGTGAAAGATGAGAATCGTTCTCATTTAGGGCCAAAACAGGCCTGTGGACCACTTTTTGGCAAAACCCCCTTTTTTGGCGGAGGGTAAAAATTTACCCTATTTTTACTATTTTTTTACTTCTATAGTAAAAAGGGGGTATATAGTAAAAAGTGGTCCATTGCAAGTAAAAGCCCTAGTCAGAGTCCACTTCAAGTGGACCACCCAGGTGGTCCATGGACCACTTTTTTGGTCCAAGGTTAACAAAAGGTTAACAAAAGGTTAACGACGTGTTTACCATGGACCACTTTTTCTGGTCCGTGGACCACCCAGGTGGTCCGTTTCCAACTTGGAAACTAACTCTGATTTTTGGCGAAAATTGACTCCGAAAATGCCCGTTTTTGGCGTATCGCGGAGGCCACAGCGCGGTCGATCGGGGCGTCGCTTCGGATGTGATAATACCACAAATCTGTGAATGGGGTGTTCATCCGATCGATCCTTCCGGCGGCCTGTTCCATGACTTTGTAGGAGTAATTATCGCTGAAGAACACCACCGTATCACAAGTCACACAGTTCCACCCTTCGGCTCCAGCGGTGTACTGAACAAGGTATACCCACTGCTCAGTCTCAGGAATCGGCTCATGTTTGTGCCCATTCCATTCCGCAAACGTTATCTCAAGTCTCGCAAGAGCCCCTCTCAAGATCTCAAGCTCCCAGTCATAATTGTAGAACACAATGGCCTTACCGCGCTTTTCCACCACATCCATAAGGTGCCGAATCTTTGACGAGTCTCGCCCAACCACCTTTCGGAGCAGTCCGCAGAGCTCGCCTGCGTTTTTGATGGGCGCTTGCGTCTCAGGATTCCACCTTTTCTTGTGAATTTCGAAGTATGCTGAGACGTCGTAGGAGGCCCTCAGACGCTCTGTGTGGCGCTCTGTGTGCTTCTCTATGGGAATGGCCACGAGAAGCCGTCTCCGTAGAACCTCGAGCTTCCTACAGCCCAAATAGCGGTCCACCAGGCGGTAATTTCGGAAGTTCTTCCACGAGACGTGCTCATGCTCGAATTCCGTCTTGTTTCGATAGAACCCATTGGCCACAAAAACGGGGATGTAGTCATGCCATTTATCCCCAGGTGTAGCACTTAGCAGGATCCACCGGTTGTTTCGTGCGATTTTGTAGAACGATCTCACCCAAGTGCCGGATCCAACAAGTCGCTGCTCATCAAAAATGAAGAACGCACGCTCAACGTCTGTGTATTTCTTGATGTTGTTCCAGCTGTCAACCACCACACGAATTCGAGTTGTGTCAGACGTGTTTTGAGCGAGTCCAAAATCCGCAAGCTCTTTTTCCCACTCGAGGCTGTCTCTTTTTCGCGCTGTGGTAATTATATACAGGTCTACAGGATACTCTGCCCGCCGATACTCCCCATCACCATTCACTTTTACTCCGCCTCCGCAAATTCGACAAAAGAAAAAGAATAGTGAGGTTCGCGACTTCCCAGTGCCGACCCCACCACACAGGATGGAGCCGGACACCAGGGAGTTCGCAGCTTTGAGTTGAGCAGGCCTCAACTCTATGTTCATTTACTTCTTTCGATAGAGACTTTCAAAGAAGTCCGCCGTCATCCAGTAGTCCATATACTTGTATGTGACACCAGACTTTGTTTTGTATTCCGGATCTGCAAGACTGGCCTCCACCTCTTTGGTAGGAGTGCCATTCTGACGGAATACGTCGTACGACGTCAGGTAGTGCTTACCATCGGATGCCTCAATCGGCTTGTACAGAAGCGCCATTATCTTGTCTCCTCATAGTCGGCGTATGCTTCAGCCAATGGGTCTTCTTCAGCGACGAAATACATCGTATCCAGAGCGGCTTTAACTCCGGTTTTCCCGGCCAATTCCCAATCGTAATACCGGAATCGCAGGTCGATCTTGAGAGGCCGAAGCTTGTCAAGAAGTCCAATCGTGTCTTTGTTCAGCAAAGTCTTGAGCCGTCCCTGCACAAGATACACGGTCGGTGGGAACTTCGATTCCATGCGGACCGCAATTTTGAGTCGGAACTGCTCGTCTTCGTCCTCAGTGCGAGGAGGCTTGACCTTTACAGGGAGCCCCTCCTCCATGAGCTCCTCGGCCAGTTCCCTATCCAGACAGACTGTAAGCTCTCTACGTGCGTCCAGGAAAAGACCGTCGTCCTTTTCGAACTTACGAGATGCTCCAGAAAGGTTCCGGAACATCGTCCGGGCATCTTGGATCGTGATTTTGTTGCTCATTTAGACTCCTCGATAATCAGCAGCCCCGTAACCTGATGCAGAAGCTCGTGATACAGGAAATCAACTTCTCGAATGACGGAGGCCTTGGGATTCTCCTCGGATATTACGTGCTGGAGAAGAATATCCACACACCCTCGCGGAGGTTCATTTCCAGCCCCCCATCGAAGCCACGCCATGACTTGATTTGTGAACAGCGTGGCATTCACAGCAAAGCTGTAGGTCACTTCCTCAATGTTGTCTCGCCCCCATGCAAGAATTCCAAGCCCGAGGGCCATGGTCTGAGCTGCTCGCAAGTCCTCTGAAGTATGTCCCCTCTCGATCAGCTTGTCGCCGATCGCCTTGGCGTGGTCTTCGTAGTTAAACTGCGCGTAAGCCTCACGCATGAGTTTCGGCGAGTAAATGACTCCAGTCTGAATCATGTAGTGAGCCCGAAGGCATTCCATATGGTGCTTAGCGTTATTTGGCATGTTCATTCCTAGTTTCGAGATAGCTTTTCTTTTGCGATTTTGAGCTTTCGCTTTAGTTCAGCAGTAGGTTTGTAAACGTTTGAGTCCAAAGCCGCTCTTTTCATGATGCCATGCCCGCTCAAATGATCGGATATGGGCATTAGGATCGTCACCGTTCTGGAATTCCAACCAATGGGCCAGAACCACATCTCGTCTTTCCATTTCATTCTCCAATTCTTGGTAGGCCAAGGAATCCCTGGATAGCGACCTCCATGGCCAAGTTCTTGTACTTCGGCTGAATATCGGCAATAATCTGTTCTGGAGTGTGGCCAGCGAATGCCACCTCCTTGATAAGTTTTTGGGCGGTGACAAACGGTATGACCACGCCCGAATTCTGCTTTGGAAGACTCTCTAGAAAGTCAATGATCTTCGACCCGAGGTCAGGTCCAGTAGCGTATCCACTCGCACGACGCCAATCGATAATACCCAAGGTCCAAGCGGTGTCGAACAAGTCAAGTGTGTCTTGACTACCCACTAGACGAGTGGCCCGACTATGGATGGCGGCAATATGGTTGTCGAAGTTCATCAATCCTTCGAACTTCGCCGCCTTTTCGTACCCTGGGCAGGCTGGCAGTCTAAGGGTATAGTATGCAAGGAGTGTGGCCTCAAACGCGTTCATTTGTTTCTCCTAATCCATTCAGCCTCAAGTTCTTCTGCCCATTTGTTCAACTTCAATGTTTTGGCTTTCTGATAATAACCAACCAAGCCCTCGGCATGAACATACTCCACATAGTCGAAGAGTTTTACAGTATATTCCGTCAACCCAATAAGACGACCGAATATGCCGTCAGAGTAAGTCTTCATCAGCCTGTGATACCAGTGAAAGTACCAGTCCATCATCTCGCCAGTCAAGAAGATGTCACACTGCTGGAATGCCTCGAAGTATGAAAGCGTTCTCGCAATGTCCTTCATCACAAACAATTCGTCATCGTTCAGATCACTCATGGGGAATTTTTCACGATAAATCATCCCAAGAGTTGCTGGCGTCACAAGTTGTGCATAGTGATTTATAGCTTCATTTGCGCCCCCGGTCTTCTCTACAAGATGATTGAGAAGTCGAAGGTCAAATCTGTTTTTTACGATAGCCATTTTCAAATCCGTTTCAATCATTCAGAAATGCTTCAGCATCCCCGAACTTTTCTATTTGGGCCCGCGCTTTATCCACGAGCTCCTCAAAAACATTTCGCTCAACATTCGTGAGAGATACTCGGTCGTCGGTGGGGATTGTTTCGCTTTCGACCCACCTGTATCCTTTGGTGCCGGAGACGGCGTAGTATTTGTCATCTTTTATCCGTAGTAGAGTTCCTCCGCCAGCCTTGACCGGCGTGAACTGTCCAGTTTTTCCAATGAATCTATAATCATGCGCCCCATCTCCACCCATATCGAGGTAGAGAGCTGTTGTAACGGATCGTTGAGTGCAGCAGTCGTCAAAGCTGATGGCTTCTTTGGAAAAGAGCCGCTTGAAGACATACGGCTCAGCGAACTGGGCGCCAGTCGCATACCATTGACCTTCGTGATCTTTCGCGACATAAACGGCGTCGTTGACAAGACACAGCCTGTCGTATTCGTTCTCGACATCGAACTTATAACCGTACTTCTTTCCGAAATCATGGATGAATTCCTCCGTTTCTTTTGACGGGTTCTCTATCTTAATAGAGTCCGTCTTGATATGGAACACATGGATACCACGATCCTCGAGCGCCTTCCACAAGTCGATCATGAACAATGCCCCGCGCTTTGCCACGATATTGTCCACATTTCGAGGGTCTCGGAAGGGGTTGTTGAACTTGGCACTTGATAGGCCGTAAACACTATTGATTACGATCTTCAAGGCGTATGACAGATCCTTCGCCGAGGACTCGTCTTTCAGATAAGGCACGAGCTTGCCGCCGAACATATGCCGAACCTTGTCGTAGTCTCCATGCTTTATGGCCACACGAGCAGCCTTGAGGTCTGAGAAGTTCTTGGTATACTTACCGAACAAGTTCAATTGCTCAATGCTCGTGGGATGCATTGATTCAACATCGAACACCTTCACATTTCGGTAGATCCCTGGAGTAGCTCGTACAAGACCTCCTTCGCCAGTCTCTTCTCCGCGGTATGTGCTCTTACCAAACTCATACTTGTATCCAGGGAACATCTCCGAGAGATCGGTGTACACAAACTCCGACTGAGGCGCAGGATTCCCTTCAAATATGATCTTCGCCGCAAGGCGCTGTGTTGTATCGTTGGGCGTCATCCCTGCAAGCTCTGCCAACAGCTGCCTGGCTGTGAAATCCGCAGACAGGTGATCGTCCACGGCCTCAGTTGCCTCAACATCGTTCTTGCAGTATTCCACCACGAGATGCCACTTGTCCTCTGGGACAGGCTGATCCCAGTCAAATCCGAGTTCCTGATGGTGGATTCCAAGGTCGATTTCCCACTTCTTTAGGGACTTCTTGGTGGCCGCAAAGTCATAGATATCCGCGTATGACAGGTTATACGCCTCTCTGAAAGTCGCCCCTGGCACATTGTCGATAACCCTCTTCGAGAGCTGATACAGCTGGGCATTGTTCAGCCCCATGTACGCCCCATAGGTAATATGGTTGTCGTACTTTCGGCAGTTGAACCCCACCAGACGAGTTTTGAGCAGTGGCTCAATTTCCGCAGGCGATGGGTTGATCATACCAACCGTTTGGCCGCCCTTGGGTTTCCAACACAGCACGAAGAGGTTTGGAAACACCTCACAGTCGAAATATACCTTGCGAGTATCCTCAGGAACGGGTCGCACTGGTTCGTCATGCTCGCTCTTGAACTTCATTTCCTGGCAGAGCTTCATGCAAAGTGCTGCCTGATTGGAGCTTCTTGAAGCGAACAGGATTACTCGAGGCTCCATGTCCGAAACATCATACTCCATCCCGGATTTGTACGCATCATCCAGGATCTTTCGTATGAAGTCGACAGATGGTTTGGTTCCAGGATGAATCTCCTTCCTAAGGTTTCGCTCGATCAAGTCCCGAAGGCCTCGCTCCGACATCATGGTATTGTGGTCAATCACAGGCGCCTCCTTTCTGGGCAGCCCCCCATGCAGAATCGCAACCGGTGTGTCATTGCAATAGCTCACTCTCCTTCTCAGGGCGGCTTTACCGCGGAACACCTTCACCTCTACACCAGGAGCGTAATCTTTGGCCAGGTTCTCCAACGGCCCCTCGTAAATATAATGCAAGTGGACCCCGCCGCCGGACTTGCTGAACTCCGCATATGTCGGAGGCCATTCCGCAGCAGCGGTCAGGTTTGCTGATGGATCTTTTTCGCCACCAGAATTCTTGATATCGAAATCGATGACGATATGATTTTCCGGTACTCGCACATAGTGCACTTGCGACGTATCAATGCCCGCAAGAGTGGTTGAGACCTTGGACCATGGCTCTTTTGGGGCTCCTGCACCGTTATCATACTGTGCCGGACATTTGGCCAACATCTTGTCAAGGAGACTCTCAGTCTCTATCAACACAAGTGGCTTTACTTTGGGCCCTGGTGAGTTCTTTACCTCATGCTGCTCCAGTTTGGAATGATCCAGCTGAAAATATACATTTCTCAGTTTTACGCCATCGACTGCGGCTCGCTCCTTGAAGTCCTGGAAGTACTCCTTCAGTTCCTCAGCAAATACTCGCCGAGGCATCAGGAATTTCAGACCAGCATCCTCCACATACTCTTTGTACAGAGCATAAGCCCTAGTCAGAGTAATATGAGGACATCCGTCAAGCTCTAACAGGGAGTCGTTGACGAAGCCGAATAGATCATTTGTGCGCCGCATCATGGCCACCGGACGGTACGCCTGATAGTAGTGCTTTCCAAGACTCTTGTACACCTGAAGGCATCGCCAAGCAATTCCGCTCAATTCGAACGGCAAGCGGGCCTTGAGCTGGAAGTACCGATCGATATCCAGGAGTTCTCCAGTCGGGGATACATCGATCAACCTGCGAAGAATGCCAGACTTGGCGTCAGTGATCTTCACAGGACTATTCGAGCCGACCATCAAAAATGAGATGGGCTTGAACCAGTACTGGCTCTTACCCTTCTCATTCATGAGCATTCGGTCATGACCGATTATCGAGTTCAGCCGGGTGTTGTCCTCGATGCGGGACAAATCCCCGTCATGCTGAATAGCTACGATCGGGTTCGACCTGAACGCTTCCAGTGCGAACTGTGACGATGCGGTCCCCAGAGCCCTTGCATCGAACGGCTGAATATGCCCCTCGAACAGCATCTCCACAATCTCAAGGACTGTGGACTTACCTGTGCCACTGGCCCCAAACAACACGAGGAACTTCTGGAGCTCTACAGAGTCCCCCGCGATGATTGAGCCAATAGCCCACTCGATCTTATCCCGCTCCGGCTTGGAGTACAGAACAGCCATCATCTCGTCATACGCCTCGCAAGAAGCTTCTTCGAGAGGATAGTCCAGTTGACGTGTGATGTAATCTTCCCGAGTTACCTCCTGGTTTGACCATTTGAGCTTGGTGTTCAGAGGCTCAAAATGATCCGGAAGACTCCGAGTCCAGGTCTTGTAGTCCTGCCAGGAACGTGAATCAAACCCCTTTAGGGAGGCGACGCGGACCTTCATAGCAGGGTCTATAGTCATCCGTTCTCGGTACTTGAACAACTCACGGTCGATCAGTGAGGCAACGTCATACTCGCTATCGGACCACAGGCCTCGCTCCTGGTCCCATACCGCATAGAAGCTTCCGCCACGGATCATGAGGTCTCGATGTTTCCCCACAAGGAACTCAGGTCGCACAGTGATTACTTCTTTTCCCTGCTCCTTACGTCGCCTTTCGACGACTCGGAAGAAGTCCATAGCCCCTCCTTACAGGATATCGGTCTGCTCCATGACGTAGTCACCAAGCTGAGTCCAGAGATCTGAGAATCGCTGGTCGCATGACGGGTCTCGGAGAGGAAACAACCCGCCAGAACCATCGTAATCATAGTCACGTAGCAGCCAGTCGTCAATACGGTCAGCTGTAAAACCTTTGGCGTTGATTCCATACCATTCCTCGTCGTCGAATGAATCGACCCCGAGATTGCCAAGAAACTCCCAGAACCATGCTCGCACACCCTGGTCATTTCCAGATCCAGCAGCCCAGAATTCGGCCTGCTCGGCGAGACTGAATATAACCTCCAGCACGGAGGGCGGCCCGTCGACAAGACCGCCCTCACTTTCCTCGAACTGGAACCGAAGTTCGGATATGGTATCTGCTCGGTTACGATCATCGTCGAGCACCGGAACAAACTCTTTGCGCATAAGAGCTTCCAGCAAGCATCGACGAGACCGCTTTGGGTTACTATTCCGTCCAGGAACTAGCCGGGCATATAGCCACTCGAAATATGAGTCATCAGTCCTCATCATCAAACGGGAGCTCAGGCGTTTTGTCTCGAACGTGCAGAACCGCGCGTTCATAACTGTCATCCACCCATGTCACTTCGTAATCCGCTTCGAGGATCTCATTGCGGATATAGAGTGGCTCATCCGGCCTCAGCGAGTCCAGCCAATCACCAACCACGCCTTCTGGGTCAGTGACCACCTGGCCATTCGAGGCCGCAAGAACATCGTCGTGGACATAATATGACAGCTCTGTGGTCCTGTACGGGCTTGTGGTGTACTCTGCGATGGTTATCGCGAAAATATCACCCTCATGCTCCGGCACAAAGACCGTCTTCGCATCTTGAGGAGTGGGGTTGTATCCCGACTCTTCTGCAATTACGAAGAGCTCTTCCTGGGCTGCCCTCACCTCCTCTGTCAGTTCAGTTTCTGTTTTACCATTAAAGGTCTTTTCGGCCTTCTCTTTCTTTCCAGCGTGGGCCTTCTTCCAGGCCTCCTTGAATTCGTTGACTTCCGCCTGGACGATTTCCTCACGCTGACGCTTCTCAAGGCTCTTCCCAGCAAGGAATCCGCCGAATCCGCCGAGAAGAACACCCCCAACAAATATAGCGAGTCTCTCAATCATGGCACATCTCAGATCTTGTCGAAGACGACCCCATCGACATTGAAGTCGAGGAGGATCTTGTCGTCCCAGCTGGACATGAAGTCTCGAGCCCCTCGACCTTCATTTCCGAAGACGCCGAAATCGATGAAACCATCTCCAACCGGAAGGCCATAAGCAGCTGCTGCTATTGGGTCAGCGGGGGCTTTCATCCAACCCACAAGGCATCCCTCCGAGGTACGAGGCAGCCCGAGTGCGTCATACACCTCGTTCAAGAGAACGTGCCCCCTCGAGTTAAGCAGGTTATTCATATAGGTCTGCTGGGCCTGGAGGAACAACAGGGACACAGACTTGTCAGGGCTCCAATTCGGGTTGCTGGCATCGAACACCCGCGCATACTGGGACGCGCCAGTAGCGACAGCTTCCTCGTCAGGGAGCGACTGAGTGATAATCTTTTCCTTAGTCCCGTCTTCATGCTTGACGGTAACCTTGGACGTTGACAGCCCATACTTGAGCTCGTTGTCCACATCCTCACCAAATCGATCGCGGACACGGGAGCGGTAAATATCATACGCCCTGTCCGAGGCGGTCAGTGCCGCACCAAGTGCCACGACTCGACCTCGCAGGATACCACATCCGCCAAGAATCGATGCAATGGCACCAATGCCAACCAGAACGGCAGGTCCGTACAGGCGGATCAATTTTCCCGCATACGCGGCATAAGTCCGGACCACGTCCATCCGAGCGTCCTGCTCCGTGTATTCTTCAGCCTTGTCCGACTGCGCGATTTCCTCCTGTGCGGCCTGAAGGCTCTCGAGATCGGAAGCCAGTTCCTCCCTGAGACGAGCGGCCTTTGGCGATGCCTTGCATGCCATAACAGCGGCGGCAACGCCTCCAACAATTCCAGCACCTACCATGATTTCAGGGGCGAAGCGCTTGAGAACCGCAGCACTATTGGCCGCGGTGGTTGCAATTTTGGACCACATATCAATTCTCCTCATTCGGGTCGGCGAAGTCCTTATCAACTTTGAGTTTCAGGAAGAGCTGACCATCTTCCTTAAAGAACGTGACGAATCCGCGTGACGCGAAGTTCGCCTTGAACCACTGCTTCAGACGCGGCACGTCCCGCTGGCGAATAGCCACGAACAGCTTGAGCGAGGCCAGGAAGTCTGATTCGTCGAATTCGTCGATAACGAAGGTCAACTCTTTGATGATGTCTTTGGTAACGGCATCATCTTTCATAACAACAGGCTCGTCCACGGCGAGCTTCTTGGGCATGATGTTCGGGTTGATATCCATAATATGATTCTCCATATCTTATTATATTACTTGAATTGGTAGTGGATTCCTGGGAAGTTAACGGGGCGGAACAGAATGGTTCGTTCCCATTCGAATCCGTCCTCGATCGGGTTTTCGCCCATCCGCTCGAGAATATGTTCGTTCACTCCGGCTTGAAGTACGAAGTGCACCGGGTTCCGATACGGGGCATACGGTGTCTCGAGCACCCGCTCGTCCCATCCATTGATATACCACAGGACTACATTGGGCTTGATCCGAAGAGCATACCGATTGAGCCACTGCGGGCGCATCTCGACATCGAGCGGGGCGTGCATAGCCTCACCCGTCTCAGGGTCTTTCCAGTGAAGGTTGGTGAGCATAATATCTTTGCCCATCTTTCCCTCAACAATATTGACTTCGCCATCTGGCCAATCTGAGTCCCTTTCAGGCCAGAGCATGGCAACAAGCTCGATATCGGGATCATCCGCCACCTGCATGTCGAACTGCCAAGTTTGGCCCTTTGTGGCAGCATTCTTCTTCCCGCACCATGCAGGGCAGAGAAGTGACTTATCGACCGCTGTACGGTGGTCTGCCCCGAGGTCCCGCATTATCTGATACGCGGCTCGGTCAAACCGGAAGTTCAGCTCATAGGTTTCGCCGTCCTCTGTAAGGCGGGTCATTTCGGGCATGAACCTACCAAGGGTGCCGAAGGCTGGCTTCTGCTCACTCCATCCACCATAGGTGGTGTACGGCCTCTTCTCGCGAACTGCGTTGAGCTCACTCAGTGTCCAAATACGTTCCATGTTTCCATCCATAATCTATATAGTGCTCGATCTTCCCGGCAAGGGCCCCCTCGTAAAGGAGGCGATAGTATTCTACACCGTTGTCCGCGGAAAGACCCCGGACCTCAAGGAGTCGCACCTCAAAGTCCAGGGCCCTTTCCGGGAGTCGAGCTATAAGCTCTCGAAATTTCACTTGGGAACCACCACCAGCATCAGGTGGTTCCAGTCAAACGCCCCACATGGCTGAACCCAAATACGGCCTCTCTTGCCGAATGGTATCATATGCAGGAGCTCGTTCTGTACAAACTCGACGTCTTTTTTTGGGCACCCAATGGTGACCGAGTGAGCCCTCCCCTGTTCGAGACGGTTGCTATAAGCCTTGAGTGTATCAAGCAGACGCTCGCCTCGGGGATGTGGAATCTGTCTACTGTGCATGTCAGGACAAATATGCGGAATGCCCCATGACTCTTCGAAGTCATCGATGTCGATCTTGGAGTACGTTGTGATATGCATCTTGTCCCCTACGCGCTTTGGCAGAATTCGGTGATGTCCTATGCCACCAAGCATCAAACTAATCAAGTTGTCCTGCCTTGTCGTATACTGATTGTGGTGGCGCATCAGTCATCCACCTCATCCTCTTCGAAATGATCCCGATGCATCCAGACGTAAACCATCGAGTACGATCGAAATGTGCTGATGGTCCACATGATCTCCGATTCTTCTTCTCGAATGACCGGAAGGTCGGACAGGAATTCTGGGAGAAGCTCGTTTGTCACCGACACCACCTCAAACATGTTGTCGATGTCCAACTTCCTCATCATACCGTTGAGAGTCCACTCCAGCTTGCTCTGCACGGGGGCGATGTGGGAGCGGAAATAAACATCATGGTGAAGCTTTGTCTCTTCTCGAAGGCGCTTGACCACACCCTTCTTAGTGGCGTAGTCGAGGAACCATTCAGGACCAACGCCCACGGTGCAACTGTACTGATTCCACCACCGGATTTTCTGAGCGTCGAGTTCGGACTCTTCTTCCCAGACGTCCATATAAGACCGCAGGGCATCTCGCCACTCAGGGCGGACGTGAAGATTCATCAGCCCCGCTTCGAATTGCCTCCCCGTGAATCCATATGTTGCCCGCCACATGTAGGCATCGAATTCCTTCTTGTTCTGGAACTTGATTCGAGGGTACATTTTCACTTCTCCTTCTTCACGATGATTTCGACAAAAGCGGCATCGTCCCCGCCTGGAACAACACTCACTGCCCAATCGTACTGCGTATACTTTTCAAAAATCTCCGGGATTCGGCGAATGAATTCTTGGAGTCGGGACGAGTCAACTCTTGTTGTGATATGATCTTGGTGCTTTGGCGGATACTGGGTGAGGTACGCCTCAGCACGCGCAAGACCATGCCAGACTGGCTCCATGTAGAACAGGTAATACATGGGGTTTCGGCCTTCGATACTCGAAATGTAGACATCCCCAGGTCGACCGATGAGGCGGTCTACCACCCAAGGTTTTCCGAGCACCACAGTAGTCTCCCGGCTGTTCCATTCATATGCCCCGGAGATCCACCCATCCACTCGCTTGGCGATTCGTCGGGCCTGAGTAGCTATAGTCTGCCCCAGTCCCTTTGGGTGCCGGAAATGCAGAATGAGAGCTTGCCGGGGATGAAGGGTCTTCAGTGACGCAAAGAACTTCTTGATTTCGTGGCGGGACTTGACATTGATCGTATTGCGCATGATGGTTTCTCTTTCTTAAATATGTGTTACGGATCCACCCGCTCTGGGCGGGGAAGATCCAGGATATAACCAGCCCTGGTTCGGCGGACACAAGCATCTCGCAGTGACGTCCAGCCCCAGTTCTGGTCTGTGTAATCTGCGGTGATCCCTGCGGCCGCATAGAAATCACCAACTGTTGCTACATCGTACTCTTCGATGCAGTCTCCGAGACGCTCCAGGATGAGCTCCGCTTCCGAACGGTCATCGAAAGTGATGTCACGGAAATCGTGGTTCACCCTCTTTCGAGTGTCTAGATTCCGCTTCGGATCTCGCACAGAGCCATCCGTTGAAGCCCGGCTGTAGTTGACGTAGCTTTGGGCCTTGCGGTAGGGGGTCACCCGGTGGCCTCGCCCTTCGCCGTAGAGTACTCGATCGACGATGGAGCTCAATCCCTCTTTTACCTGCGGGACAAGCACATCAAAGACGACAAACTCCATGAGCTGCTTCCCGGAAGTCTCAAATATAGATTCCCGGATTCGGCGTATAGGACTCTCTGAGATGCGCCCCCGCGCCACCATCTCCACTCGAGGCTCTGGAGGTTTAGCCTTGCTTCGGTACGAGTTCCCTTCTGGGAGGTCGATTTCAGCCATTCGCGCCGACAACCTCATGCTCGAAACCATAGGATACGATGTGAGTCCACCCCTCACAGGCAGCAAGATCACTCCAGCGAGCAATGTTGTCCTCGAGACGCGGATCCGTGATATCATAGACATCTGCGAGGAATTTGGCCAGCTTGAGGTACCGCTCGGAGTGCTCCATTGCGGTATTGAAGTCCACTTCGCTGCGGTGCGTGGCAAGACCCTCAAGCCAGAGACTTGCGTTGTTGATGTATCCGTCGATGAGGTCGATTGCGTTCATTTGATTATTCCTTTCTTGATTGAAGAGAAACCCCTACCCATTGTGGGTAGGGGTGTGTAGAGGGGGTTAGGGGGTCTCTTTGATGGAGTCGACGGCGTCTGCGACCAGGTCACACTGGGTTTCCATCCCTTGGCGAGCTTTGTCAGCCGCATAAGCGCCAAGTCCCACGCCACCGAGGAAACACAGGACACGCAGTGGCAACTGTGCAGGCAGGGGGACGAGGGACAGGGCGCAATGGGCAACGAGGCTGCCGCCTACAGAGGATGAAAACCCAAGGGCTTTCTTGACCTGTCGGAAACGACGGCTGTCTTTGAGGGACATTCTCTTTCCTTTCTCTAGTTCATTATAGGCGCTGTTCGAGATGCGACTTGGCATCCTCCCATGCTTTCTTGTCCTGCTCCGGCATATGCGACATGCCACGCTTCAGAACCGCTTTGGGGACGACACCCTCGATGAACGCCACGAACCGTTTCGGTGCTTCCAGAAGCTCAAGAGCGAGCTCGTCGAACTCGTCACTTGTCATGAACTTGGCAGTAGCCTTCGGGTCGTGAGTGAACACCCCATCCTCGTCCACAACACCGTAGGAATGCTTGACGATCTTCGAGAAGAGGTCAAAGAACTTGATTGCTTCGTTCTCGCCTTTGACATTTTCCAACCACTTTGCAGGGTCTTCGCCCCTGTCGCTCAATGCGAGAATATCTCGAGTCCCGAGATGAAAGTAGTGTTCCTGACCTTCAAGCTCAACTGTAATCATAAATATAACCTTTCTTGATTGAAGAGAAACCCCTACCCATTGTGGGTAGGGGTGTGTAGAGGGGTTATTCGTTCGTGACGATGTGGTCGGCAATCGCCGATTCAAGCTCGGTCACTTCCTCCTCAGAGAGGTCGTGGCCTTCCGACTCCTCTTCCTCCTTTTTGGGAGGAGTGAGGGCCATCACGACGACCCCGACAACTGTGCTAATGGCAGCACCAGTGATGATGGGGTGGTCCGTGACGAACTTCTTCACTCGGTCCCTAAGGCGGGGTTTGGAGTCAGAGGTCTCGGAGTTCTCAGAGGATTCAGTTTCCACGGGCTCGGCTTCGACAACCGTTCCATCGGAAAGCGTAACGAACATGATGATTCCTTTCTCTAGTTCATTATAGGCGCTGCGCCACTTGCGAGCTTTAGAGTGAGGTCCTTGTAGCGTATACCCATATGGCGGACCATTACCGACGCAGTGTGAATTTCTTGAGGGTTCGTGAGCAGGCTCTGAAGATTCATCGCGCGATCAAGGTATCTGCCGCCCTCTTTCAAGGCTTTCTCGGCCCGAGGAAGATAGCATTCATCCCAGGACTTTTGCCCAACCTGACGGAGAATCGCTGGCTTGGCGTATAGGCAGTGCTCGACCTGTGTCAACGACATCGACACCAACCGCTCGAGGTCACACAGTGCAAACATCACAGTTTCAGCCATCAGAAGACCCTATCATACTTGTAAGAGGGGCCGAAGCGATAGTCCAGAACCAAGTATGGCTCTCCATCGTCAGTCACCCCGCTTGAGAACAGTGGTTCGATCAGGTGGTCTGTATTCCACCCGTAGTCATCCCCATAATGCAGGGATGCCATGCCAAGAGCTACGAAGAAATCATTCGCTGCCACATGGCCGTAGTTGTTGATCTCATTGTTTGACTGGTTGACAGCCCTCCAGATCTTGTCGACCGTACTTGAAAAGTACCTACCGGTATAGGCCTCGAAGCACAGCACGTCGCCCTCGTGAACTGCTGCCCGGGTTCCTCCACGGTACTTTGGCACCTCGGCGCGAATCTCTTCCTCTTTCTTACTGCCAACAACCTTCTCAGCAGCCTTGCGGTATGCATCGAACTGACTCTCGGCGAGTGCGGCGGCTGATGCAGCTACCGCCACCCGTCTTGCAAGAATAGAGTGCACGCCGATAATGCTGGATACAGTAACCGCCCCAACCGCCAGTGGCGGAATCCATACCCTCCAAGTCGCCTTGACCTTATCCTGGAAGGGACTGTCTCGAAGCCCCTCGTGGAGGATGATACGATGGGCCTTTACGCCGGCCTGAGCTGAAAATATAGCTGTGCCGACAACACCCCCCACCGCAAGTCCAGTGAGGATACTCGGCGCATTCCGGCGAAGTGCTGAAGTGACGAGTGTGATGTTCATTTTTTCTCCTTTCGAGGCAGTGTGGTCCTTTGATGATGACCGCAAGGTCTCTCTAGGTCCACGATAATATCGCCATCTGGTAGATAGTTCACAATATCGACTTCATAGTCATATGCCCCATTCTCGAGGGCTTGCAGGTCTCTTTCATCGGCGGTAAGCCTTGCTCGGATTCGCTCCATTGAATCGCCCCTAAGACTGAGCCTCTTTGCTCTAATTACTTCTGGAACTCGGAGGTACCAGAAGACCATTCCTTTATCCAGCATATGGCTAGCACTATAAAAGTACTGGGCCGCGCAAATTGGATCCAGTATGCAGACTGCATATGGGTCCCTTCTGTAGCGGTTGAACGATCCAATAGGAACCCCGTATCGCCAGATACCTTCCTCGGTCTGATAGGCCTGAGAGAATATGATTTTCCCTTCATCCTGTAGATCAAGAAACTCCCGGTTTGACAGATACGCCGAATACTCATCGGTCGAATATGGCCTTGGTGGTCTGGTGGTTACAGACCGGACCCAGGCCCATCCGATATTACTCAGTGCTCGTGCAAGGGTGGTCTTACCTGCACAGCTTCCGCCTGACAAGATGATCATTGCTTCTCCTTGTGTTAAAAATATAACCCTACCCATTGTGGGTAGGGGTAAACGGTCAGAGGGTTTCGGGGTGCTCCCACGCGCCAGCAGTAGCCAGTACCGCACCAATCGAAATGGCGAAGATGGCAATGATGGTGATGAAGGTAAGCATGATGGGTTCCTTTCTCTAGTTCATTATAGCACCTGTATAATATGCGAAGAGAAAGAACCCTACCCATTGTGGGTAGGGGGGAGGGGGTAGAGGTGATCAGTTTCTCTTCAATCCTCGAACAAAGTCGAGAACGACCTTTGCGATCCAGGCAATTCCCAGGTATGGGAGGAGCTGCCAGAATGCAACGAAAATCGCAACGACAAGGACAAGGAGGATGATTTCGAACATTTCTAATTCCTTTCTCTAGTTCATTATAGCACCTGTATAATATGCGAAGAGAAAGAACCCTACCCATTGTGGGTAGGGGTGGTTTCAGGATCGGAGTCTAGCCGATGCGGCGTAGACGATCTTGCTCCAGCAGGCGGCCTCGCTCTCCTCGAGGAGGTACCAGCTATCTTCAAGGTCGGCAAGCCAGTGAGCAATACCTGCGACGATCATTCGGTACTTTCCATGAAGATACTTGGGGACCTTGTACAGGTTCCGCAAAGCGTCTTCATTGAAGTCCGCAGCGATAGTCTGGTATTCGCCCGGGGTAGGCGACTTGACGATCTTGAACATGCGGCGGGACTCTCCAAGAGTCTTGAGAGCGGTTTTGATACCACGCTGCTTGAGTTCGGCGTCCATAATTGATTCCTTTCTCTAGTTCATTATAACAGCTGTAGCGGAAGCGAAAACCTATACCCGTTGTGGGTATAGGCAACGACTAGCAGACATTAATTGCAGTCATCATGGCTTCACAGCGCCCGGCCTGACCTGGACGTCCGGCATCATTCAGGAGGTCCCTGGACCGCCGCAGGGTCGACAGGGCGACGCCACGAGCGATTGGGGAGTCCCAATGATTTGCACAGACGTTAAGGGTCAGGGCATAGGCATGAAGCTTGATGGAATTGAGCATGATAGATTCCTTTCTCTAGTTCATTATAATACATGTATAATATGCGAAGAGAAACCCCTACCCATTGTGGGTAGGGGTGTGTAGAGGGGTCAGATACGAATTCTCGTGATAAGCCCGAATGCTTTCGTAGCGATGATTGAGAGTCGCTCGAAGTTCATGATGAGCAAGATGCCCGCAAGCGAGGATCCTGCGCTGACAATAGCTGCTTTGTCCACAGGTGGCGCGGCCGGTTCAATACCGACTTTGGCGCCTGCCAGGACCGACAGCTGGTTGACCGCGACAGCATACTCTTCGCTCGCAGGGTCGAGCGCTGACATGTAGTCGAGGTGGTCTTCGATCCGCTGTGAAAGCGGGGAGGGCTTTTTCTGAATGAGTTTCATTCTATCTCCTTTCATTATAGCAACTGTAGAAAAAGCGAAAACCATAGCCATTGCGGCTATGGTAATGGCCTTAGACAGGCCTATTGAACTTTCGTTCCACGTTCTGAGCAAGCTCTTCCCATCGCTCCTCGACCTCCTGGAGATTCCGGGAGATCCACCTCGTCAATCGGATGGATTGGAGATTTCGTGCGGTTCGGAGTCGATCTTCCATATACGCCCGGGCACGGTAATAGTTCCGGATCGGGCGGTCATTGAATTCATCGACAACCTTTCGCAGCTCTGGTTCCCACTGACGAGCGAGGTAGTCTTCGGCCTTGAGGCAGAGGTTGTGAAGGGCGAGCTTGAGCTTTTTGAGCATGGTAGTTCCTTTCTCTAGTTCATTATAGGCAATGCGTGCTATGCGAGCAAAAAAAATAGGTAGCCATTGTACACCGTACGACAGCTACCTATTTGTGGTCACTTCACCTTGAGAGTGACGGTCTGCCCTGACTGGGGAGCTTCTTTCAACTCAAGGAGAGCATTCTCCCCGAGACGCATTCGCCCGTCGATCCCAAGGTCGTTCTTGTTGTAGTGGACCTTGGACACCCCGAGGATGACACCAAAGAGCGTCATCAGGACGAACAGCGTACCGTTCACCTCAGAGGCCAGAGGCCAGTGCCAAAGAGCCGAGAGACCCGTATACGCGGCGCCAATCGCCGGAAGGACAACCAGGTTCGCCCACTTCAGAGTGTCATAGACCACCGTAGGGAGCAGCGCCTTGAGGGGCGAATCGGGAAGCTCAATAGTCTCGCCGTGCTGCTGGGTTTCGCTCATTATTGTGTCCTTTCAGGTAGTCGACCTCCATCACCATTGATCGGCCATGGATTGGAAGTTCGGCCACTTCGGCCATTATCTTCTCTGCAAGCCCATTCCCGCCAAATGTAGAATATGGGCCATAGAGATACTTGTTGAGGTCATGGTACTCATCTTTGGCGATCCAGCCTCGCTCAATGTACTTGAGCCCCTGATCCACAATCCGGTCATGGGCCAACCCAAGTAGGAGCTTGGTCTTTGCATCGCGCTGATCATCTCTCTTCTGGATAAATGCCCAGAACCCCGCCGAGGCAATGAGAGCGCATGTGAGTGCAGTTACAATAGGCACAAGAGTAACCACGATTCCTTCAATGACAGCATATACATCCATTATGTCCCCAGAAGAACGAGTGGTCGTCGGTGTTTGGACTCAGTCACTAACCACCCATCCGGTCGGCCATCGGCGTCCACACCCATCATGATGGTTCCTGGAGAGCTGAAAAAGTTGCGCAACCAATAAGCACCGCCCACAAGCTTACGCGTTTCCGGGAGGAGGTTGAACAATGGAAGTTGATCGTCCCTTGAGCCGCTGTCAAACCTTGTCGAAGTCCCCCACGCTGCATGCCCAAAGACCATAGTCTCAGTCATATCGAGAAACCTCGTGTGTACGGTCATGTCGTTTGTAGCCTTACCATCACTATTGATTGCGCTACTCAGCTGCTCGTCAAACCAGAATGCAGACCCGGATACCCCATACTGACTCGCAAGGGCCGTGATAGCATTGTGGCTCGATTTCTTGAGAAGGGCCTTGTCCTCCGAGTACCCGTTCATGACGGACTCCGTACTCATCGCTCCTGTGTAGATGGGCGTGTCCGCTACAAGAACAATATGGTGCTTTGGGACGTTCAGCTGGTAGAAGTAATCAAACGCCGCCACACGCCATGTGTAGGTCTCTCCACCGATCGAGGTTTGGATCTTATCACCGATGGCGAACTGCTCGAACTTACCAAGGGCGATGTCCTGGAACCACCCGGTTGGCGGGGTGGTATGGGTCTTGCTGCGTTCTGGGCGGACATAGTAATTCCGGCTGACCCCTACTGGAGCCGACCCGGCTGGAGAATTCTCGAGTACCTGGACTCGACCTTCCAAGGCTGGTACCTTATTGGCATTTGTCTCCACCGAGTCCAGCCGTGATTTGTATCCATCTACCGTGCTTGCAGAGGAGGAGGCCTGCTGCTGTGCGGTTTTCGCATCCGCTGCCGCCGCAACGGCCGCCTTTTTGGCCTCGATAATGGCGTTCATGTTGGGGGTATTCCCCAACAGCTTCTCGGTATCGGTTATCCACTGATTGAATCGGTTCTTCAGTGCTTCGCCCTCGGCCTGAAGTTTTGTCAGCTGCGTCTGAAGCTCTTTACTGGTATTCGTCGCTTCCGTAGTCACATTGTTAAGCGCGTTACTAGCACTGCTGATGAACGCGGAAATATCCAACGTTCGGAGTGGCCCGGTAATCCAAGGGCACGCAGATGTCCCCGTAGCCATCTCGATCTGCCCTTGCTGAACCGTCGTTGCGCCCGCCGGCCTGAAAATATAACACAGTGGCATCTGCCGTACAAGGCTTGTCAAGACTAGGTCGGGGCGCTTGGGTGTTGCCGCGGATGTTCCAGAAATATACTTAATGCTGTTTGCTCGGACGCTCTCTGACCAGTTGAACTCCAAGACGACTGCGTCATACCGTGAGTAGTTCGGATGAGAGTTGCTTGGTGCACTCAAGCTGAGCTCGCCGTCGTTGTTGAGCCACGTTCCCTGGCACCAAGCTCGCCCAGATCCGATTCGAACGGTAGAGCCGTTGGCTTCGACCCTGAGGGCCTGCCCGACGCCAGAGAAGACTCCATCCGTGATGATGCCCTCAAACAGCGTACCAAATTGTTCCGCCGTATATCGTCGATCGCCGCTTGACGAGTTGAAAAAACCCGATGTTACAGCCATACAACCTCCTTAGAAATAGTTCTCCATGATTGGCGACGCGTCCAGAATCGGATACGCCCGATACCCTTGATCGATCGTCCATGAATGAGTATACTCTTTGACCCTTGCGCGAGATCTTTTACCAGCAACCTCGACGGCCACCAGATCCCCGAGAAAGAAGTCCTTGTCGAATCCATATTCATACATGTCGTGCCGCAAGACCTCGCCTGAGATCTCATCAGCGAGGGAGTGCTGATGAAGCGCCGTGCGGCCGTATGGAGCCAGGACCCCCGCCAACCCATTCGCGTTTTTTGGCGTGTAGTTCCACCCGGGGGACACCCACATTTCACGACGGTTCATTCCTTGACCGAATCGGTTGGAAACGTCCGTGGCGTATCGGGAGAGGCTAGACTGATTTTCGCCGACCTGAATATGAACGTATGCCGAAGTTCGATAGGTGCGACTCTGCCGGCGGTAAACTATATTGGAGAGAGACCCAAGATCCTCCGAGAACAGCACAGGATATGTTTTGTTGGCGCCAGTTCGATCCCGAGGCTTCCACCACTGATATCGAATCTTCCTGCCTTGCATGTAAGATCGAAGCCCGCAATAATATGTCTGAGCACAATACAGGAAAAGGTCCCAGAGCGATTTGCCATCAGGGTCATAGTCCAGATGGTGCACGCTCCACGAGGAGGGATCATCCAATGCGAGATATTTCATTTCTCGGCCTTTTTCTGACGGGTTAGCCACCTCGTCGTTAAAGGCTTGCAGGACTATCTCCCTGGTGGATGGCCCCATCGGAATCACCTGGGTAGCGGCAAGGACCCTGCGCTGGAGGAGGCTCTTAGCATCTCGCCCCCTCAAATATACTGCTGGTGTCGTTCTTCCGCCCTCATATGTAATTTCTTCCACGATCATTGATTCATTGGAATATGGGATCTGTAGAATGTTGTCGAAGAATCGGTCCTTATAGCTCTGGATATCAGCCCTTGCGTCAGGGATTCGAATCTCGAATTCTCCGAAATCTTGGTATCGCTCCGTCCATACAACACTAGACCAGCCAGTGACGGCGTCAACGGCTACCAGATCGTTGTTGTAGACTCGTACGCTTTCCAGATACATTATACCCCCATATACAATGGGCTGTAGTATACAACCGCTCCGTCGAACACATTGACCATTCGCGATTTGCTGGTATAGATCTCAAGATCATTCGGGCCAGGCTGGAGCTTAGGCCAAACGCTGTTCGTCGTCACCATTCCAGATGCCTGGAATATAGTCCCGTCTGGGCGCTTCACTCTGGCCCCGAAAGAATCAGGACGGCTGTCAACCTCCAACGTATAACCTCTTGTGATGGTTTTCTGATCTATGGCCGCATACAAATCCATATCGATCTGGAGTACGGTGCCACGAGAGTGATTGTATATAGATACAATGCCTGGAGTTTCAAGCATGGGGAGTTCGAACCGGCAGCCTGTTACTATTTCGCCAGGGTAGTTCACTGTAAAGCTCGAGCTGCGCTGTTGGTCGCCGAATTGCAGTTCCGCCTTATTGATCGCGTTTGTGAATGGGAACTGAAAGCCTCCAGAAACCGTAAAGAATCCTCGCCCAGTCTCGAATGAGTTTTTCTCAGTCAAGAATGGCTGCGGGCAAATAACAGAGACCTGTACCGACTCTTTGTCTGAGAATATGTTCGGGGTCACAGACTCCACATACCCTCGGGCCTCGTAAACAGAAGCGTCCGTCAGGAACTGCATCCGAACAAGTTCTTTGATCGGAAATGCCCTGTAAATGAGACGCCGAGCAGCTGGAGGATTGTCCCCGACCATCTCAAGGGATAGAACTATATTTCTCGTCTGAGCCCGTGCTACACTGAATCGTCCGCCGTCCATGTTGTAGACGCTCTGAACCGTGAGATCAGCTTTCGGCGGGCCGAGACCCGCGATGTCGTTGACACATACGCCGGTATCATAGGGCTTGCCGAGTTCGTATGTATACTCTTCCCCTGATGGGTTTTTGATAGAGACACCGCGGATCATCGGTCCTCCTTTACTTAGAGTTGAAGCTCGAGATCGGCTTCTCTAATTTGCCGAAGCTGATTCTGAGTGTTCCGGTAGATGGTCATAGCGTCCAGAGACTCTGGAGAATGATTGTGCTGCTCAAAGTGAACATTAGTCACTTTGGAAACTGGCTCTTCACTCTTGTGGGGCTCTGGCGGGGGTGCTTGTGTGCGGCCGTATTCATACTGGGCGTTACGAGCATTGACCGGTATTGGGGTGGTCCCAAACACCGAGCTCAATGTTTTAGCATCTTTACGGACATCATCGAGATTGAGTACCGGAGTGATTTCAGGGCGCATCGTAAGATCTATATCGTCAAAGCTCATGCCTCGGAAGCATTCGTTGACGGCGTCCACAAGCTCTTGAGAAACTCCGTTAACGGTGTCCTGCGCGCCAGGAGCGCCGTCCTCAAAGCCCTTACTAAAGCCTTGGATGGCGTAGCCACCTATCTCGGCAAATACCCTGGACGGAGACTTGATCCCGAGAACGCCCTTGACCCCGTTGACGATGCCGCCAAAGAAATCTTCGACTTTGCGCTTGAACCACCCAGCGGCTCCGGAGATCCCCTTCCAGATCCCGTCAACGATAGCCTTACCGATACCGAGGAGCACATCACGGATACCATTCAGCCCCGCGCCGACACCATCAACCAACGCCTTGAATATAGCCTTCACGAGCCGGCCAATGGCCTCGAACAGCGTGTTGTGGTTCTCATCGATTGCTTTTGCAAGACCATTGATGAACGCTATAGCGAATTTAAACGCACCATCAATGATTCGACCGATGTTATCAGCAAGCGCTTTCAGGAAGTTGTAAATCGCTTGTGATGCGACATCCACGATCTTGCCAATGTTGTCTCGCAAAGAAGTCAGGAATGCCACAACGAGTTTCAACGCCGTGTCCACGATCTTCGGAACAGTCCGAATGAGAGCGTCACACATCGACTCGATAGCCACCACCGCCAGCTCAATGAGCCGTGGGATGTTCTCAGTGATGGCGTTGATAAGAGCGCCAATGAGAGTCGCCATCGCGCCACGAATTGGCTCCTGGTTGTTGATGATGACTTCTGCTATTTTGACAAGTCCCATACCCAACTGTTCCATCAGGTATGGGATCATCGAGATCAGGCTGGTTATTGCTGCGGTGAGGACTGACAGCCCCGCAGCTCCAGAAACGCCAAGCATCCCTAGGCCAATTGCCAGAAGTGTTATGCCTGCTCCAGCGATTGCTACAGCCGCTGCGAAGCCCATCAAGGCCAAGGCGAGAGCGGTCATCGCTGGGATCACTGGCTCGAGAAGCTTGGCCGCCCCGCCGAGAATCGCAAGAGCTGCCACTAGAGCAATGATCCCAATTGTGACCGTAACCCACCCAGCAGCTCCGAGCAATAGGATCGTTGGGACAAGCATACCGAGCGCAGTAGCGAGCAAAATCAAAGCCGCTGCCGCACCGGGCTTCACCTTGGTCTTGGCCATGATCGCCAGCGCAAGCGACATAGACATGAGCATAACAGTCAATGCGGTCACACCAACTGTAACTTTGTCCACATCCATCTCGCCGAGGGTCTTGACTGCGTGGGCCACAGCCAGAACACCAACCGCCACCAATGCGAAACCTGCGCCGCCGTAAAGAGCCTTCTTCTTGAGTCTCTCAAGGGTGCCGCCAACCGCCAACATGACAATCATTAGCGAGATCAAACCCTGCTTGATCACGTCAGGATCCATTGTCCCGAAACGCTCCACTGCATCCGCCAGGCGCTCCATGGAGACGGCCAAAGCTAGAATAGCAAGTCCAGACTGGGCGGCTGCCTTACCATTTCCAGCTATCCGGATAAAGGCTCCGAGTGCCACGAGCAACGCAGTCACTGATATAAGCCCCTGGGTCAGAACTCCTAGGTCCATGCCGCCAAACTTCTCCACGGCCTTGACCATTATAAGAATCCCGAGAGCTAGCGCCGTGATGGCTACGCCCGCCTCCATGCTCATCTGAGAGTCAAAGTTCTCCACAAATGCCAACACGAGTGTCAGGATAGCGGTAAACGCAATCATCCCCTTAGCCAGAGCGCCGAGCTTCATATTGCCGAGAACCTTGACTGACTCTGCTAGCACCCGGATCGCCACACCAAATATGACAAGCGCCGCGGCACCAGTCGCCATGCCTTTGGTGTTTCGGACCATGTCCTTCATGACCTTTGTCAAGGCCTTGAGTAGCGATTTCGTCGCCAGAAGCCCCTTGGTAAGGGTCCACCAGTCCAGCTCGCCCATCTTTCGAACTGCTCCGGCCAAGATTGTTATAGCCGTAGCCATGAGAATCATTCCGACTGCGGCTTGAGCGAGTCCGCCAAGACCATTGTCCTTGTTGAACTTACTGTACCAGGCCATCATTCCGAACACCTCGGCCAGGAGCACAGATATAGCAGTAAGCCCGACAGTAAGCTTGACTGGGTCCACCATGGCGAGCAGGGCCACAGACGCCGCAAGTACGCCAAGCGCAGCCGCAATAAGCAGAAGCGTCCTAGCCTTCACCTCGCCCGTAAGCGCCTTGAGGTGGTCTTTGACCGCATCCATTACCGCGCCGAACTTCTTGACGATGTCACTGACTTCGCCGATTCCTTTCTTGACCTTCCTGGTCACACCGGCAAGGTTGTGCACGAGCGCGATAAGCATAGCCCCGATACCAGCGCCCATGGTTAGGTTAAGCGCGGCCAGAAACTGGTTCATGCCCAGTTCCTTATCCCCACTCTTGAAGAAGTTCGCTAGGTGGCCGCCAAACTCTTTGACCTTTTCCCAAGCCTTCTGAAGCCACGCGCCGATCTTTTCCGCGATACTCTGAACTTTTCCAGCAAAGGCTGAGACCCGCTCAAGGGTTTCGTTCTTGAAACCTTCGGCTCCTTGAGCAGTATCGCTTCCAATCTTTGCAAGCTGTGCGTTGACGCCCTCGACTGTTTCTTGGGCTTTGGGAATCAGGTCATCCTTCAAGGCAGCAAACTTGCCGGAGGTCGACGAGAAAAATGCACCAAGTGCTTCAGCCACAGGAGCAAGCTTCTCCATCGCGGCTGTACCAAAGTCCACGATCGCCTGCCGGGCTCCACGTATCGCATTCATGAAGACATCGCCCTCACGAATACTATTACGAAGATTGGTGACCCAGTCGGCAAGACCTGCGATCCACTCAAGGATGCCGCCGTGCCCCTTTGGCAACAGATCAATTATCTCACGAAGGAACGCACCAAACGCCTGGCCAACCGCTCCAACAAGATCACTGACTATGCCGAGAATGGAGAATAGCCCTGTAAATATGCGCTGGAGCTTTTCCGCGGTCTCACCACTGGGCTTCAGCTTCGACGTGAGGTACTCAAGCGCCTTGGATATGCCGGCCAGCGCCTCACCCGCTTTGGCAGGCGGAAATACAGTCTGCCAGGCGTTCTGGATGGGGCCTAGAATATTCCCGATGCCCTCCAGAATATTCTTCAGGGTCTGGACCATCGCGGTCCGTCCCCCTGCGTCCTTCCACGTCTGGAGCATCAGGTTTCTGGCATTACTCATCCCGTCAATCACAGGGGAGAAGTAATTATTGAGCCAGGTGAAAAGCTCCTTGGCTTCCTCGAAGTCGCCCAAAATGATCCGGAACGACTGCGCCCACCCGGATCCAACAGCTTCTTTCAGCGTGTCAAACAGCTGCGTGGCGGTCTTGACCTCGGTTGCCGCCTTGAATGCTGTCTGCCCAAGCTTCTCATAATACTCTGCCTGGGATTCTGTAAAGCCCTTGGCCATCAAATCGGCCTTGGTCATGGAGCCTGTCATGACGTCCAGGGCCTGAGTCAAGACATCTGAAGAAAGCCAACCGCTCTTCAGTGAGTCTCGGAAAGACCCGTTCTTGAACAGGTTTTTGGACTTCTTATCTAGCTTATCGACCGCGCCCATAGCAAGTGCGGTGTCTTTCAGCAGATTCTGGAACTGCTCACCGCCCATACCAGCGTTGACTACCGAGTTCCAGTCCTGAAGACCTACCCGGCCCGCGGCGAGCGCCTGGGAAAGCTGATACATTGCCGTCGAGGCCTGCTGGCTGTTCGATCCTGAAAGAGCTGCCAGGTTTGCAATGCCCTTGATGGCCTTTGTTGCTGGCTCAAGCTTGACACCGGCCGCAGTGAACGTTCCGATGTTCTTGGTCATCTCGGTGAAGTTGTATATGGTTTTGTCAGCGTACGTGTTCAGATCGTCCAGGTATTTGTTGACCGTCTGGACGTTCGTTCCCTCTTTCAGGGTGTTCGCCAGAATAGTCTGGACTGCACCCATTTGGGTTTCGTACTCCCGGAAACCATCCATAATGGGGTCGAGAGTCAGAGCCTTGAGAATTCGGCCGCCAGCGTCAATCGCCTTGTTTGTCACGTTCGTGAGCGCGGTAATCGCCACGACATCGAGAGCGCTGAACTTCTCTTTGATAGTATCCAGCGCCCCACGAATGCCTTCCATTTTGACATTACCGAGCTTGTCCGCGGATGCTGCTGCTTTGTCAAAGTTCAGAGACTGATTGAACTTAGCCAACGACGCACTGGTTTGCGCAATGCCTTGTTCGAACTGCTTGTTGTCGAACTTCATTGCGACTACGCGGTCTTCAATCTTACTCAACTGACGACACCACCTTCCAGACGTCTTCCGCTATCCGGCTCATTATTGGCTGAATTGCCGGATTGATGTAATCGCGCCCTTTCACATACCCACCAGTCCCGGTGCCATGACCGTACTGGAGAATCACCGCGATGGGAACGCCTTGCACCACGTTTGTGTTGGTCCATACGATCGAGTAAGTCTTCCCTGACTGCTTAACCTCATACCCCCAGGATCCCGCAGTCTTTCCAGAGTCCTTTGGGGTAGCCGCAGACAACGCGTCCACACCCATTGAACCATACGCTTTGAGTCTCTCGATGATATTAGGGCGCGCGAGTTTCGCCAAGAACTTCTGAGTTTTACTGAAGTCCCCTTTCGAGGTTACATACAGCATCAGCTAGAACCCCCTTTTAGCGGCCTCCGCTCGTCGCTTGGCGTTTATCTCACGATACTGCCGAGCAACCTCGTCTTGTGAAAGTTTCTTCTTGTTTGGGTTGTTATTGATGGAACAAACCCGAATCAGCGTTATCAGCCGATTAAGATTCCATCGCTCACATTCGAACGGTATCTGGAGAGTGACCATCCAGGAGTATATAAGTTCAGACGTTATAATCTGAGAACTAGCCCCTTGCCCGCTCGCGTTAATTGTCGTAGCGGTATGCGGGTTCTCAAGATATGACTGGAGCTTCTCCAGGTGTTCGTCCCGAAGCCCGACAAGGTCAACTCGTGTGATGGGAAGCTCCGACATACAGATAATGTAGTCCATTAACTCATCATCCGTCAAATCCTTGGCGTTGACAAATGGTTTACAGTGTTCGGACTCCCATTTTGACAGAGAGAGCAGCGAATGCTCCAGCTGGAGGGTCACTGCCGGAGTAATGATGAACCGGCTTGTCGCTTCATCAAATAGTCTTCCCCCGGAAATCTCTAGCTGGAGCAACGCCGCCACCTCCTTTCAGTTACTGAAGAAGCGTCTTGATCTCGTCCGGCAGGGGGATCTTCGGCTCAGTACCGGTACCCGAGTCACCCTTGCCGTACAGTGCCTCCTCCAGCTTGGTCCACTTGTCCTGCTCGACCTCGGTAGAGCGAATGACCACATGCGCCGTCGGCTTCATACCCGTAACATTGACCGGTTCGGTATCGAAGCTCCAAGACAGAGCCGCAGGTTCGGGCGACTCATTGATGGTCTCACGATCCTTGGACGTCGGGGACGCAGTGGCGCCATAGACCAGGTGAATCTCGACACCGTGATCGGTGCCATCTGTATCGTTACCGATCAGAGTACGATAACAGAGCCCGAACTTCTTGCGCGTCTGCTGTGTGGCCAGAACACCCTTGGTGATTTCACCCATGCCATCGCACTGGTCAAATTCCTTGGGGGAGTAGAACGCCTCAATCGTGCCCTTGAACGTTTCCGTAGAGATGATGTTCGCGTACACCCGGTTGTCGGCATACTTCTTGTTGGACTCAGCTCCCTCGGGGCTTTCAGTCACCTTGGTCAGGCCAGACCAGGCGATTCCGTCCTGATACTTACCGCCTTCGCCCATGACGTACAACACGCCACGGTCGACGCCAACGCTGTAGAGTCGCTTGGTGTTTTCGTCCCACTTCAGTGCACCCTTGGCCATCAGGCCTCCTTCCTATCGGTGCAAATATACAACATCGTGATAGATGTTGTTACTGACATAATGCCTGGCAAAATCCGCGCCAGGCAAACATGCTATTTTCTCCGACAGGTCACTGTCGGGGTCTTGGTACATAACGATGACTTGGTATCTGGTATTAACCAGATACGCTATATTGTCAGCCCGTACCGGGCGGATGTCCTGCTTGTAATACACAATGCATGGGTAGGACATCTTAACATTGGGCGGGGGTTGGAAATATACCTTATCAGACCCGAGTATACCTTTCAACTCACGATGAAGATCAAGCCGGCGGCTCATTGTACACCTTCCCAATCGTCAACTCAAGCCTTGGGTAAACCAGCTCTGCATAGGAGACTTTCCATTTCGCCCCCGCCCAAGTCACGTACCTGATGGCGGCAAAGTCATCTTTCAGAATTCTCGGGAGCATGACCGAGATGGTATTGGACAGTACGAGATCGTCATTGAGCGTTTCGCTACCGTCAAACCGACGGGCACACCGTTTGATGTCGCCTCGTGCGTATACCTCCTCCACCTTCTCGACCCATACACCGGGGGCTTTCTCAGTCGTAGTGACATAGCCTATCTTTCCGCTAAACTTTGCCATTTTGACCTTTCTTAGGCCTGCGCCATCTCCAGGACCATAGCCGAGCCAGGACGAACCAGCGCGCCGGACATGCGGGTCTCCAGAAGGTACTTCTCCTGGTTGAAGTCCAGGTCAAAGTCATCGAAGAAGGAGATCTGACCGCCCTTGTTGGTGCCAGTAGTGTAGTCCTGAAGATTGACCACGATCGCCTTGAGGTCATACTTCTTGGTATTAACCTCGCGCTCCAGCTTCTCCATGACAGGGACACGGACGATCTTGGACACCCCAATGGCCGAGGCCAGAGCAGCTTCCGTCTCATACAGGCGACGGCCAATCTGGTCCTTCTGAAGCAGCAGATCCGTAACGAACTTGCTCGGGGCATACATGGTCGGGTTGCCCGAACCACGGTAGTCATCCAATCCGCGGATCATCGCCTCGACACAGGCATCAGGCTTGGCGTCCTTGTCGACCTGGACCTTGTACGCGTACAACTCGTCGTCTTTCCAGATCGGACGGATGTTCTCTTCCTTGATCTTGTCGTCGTCAGTGACCTGCCGGCCATCCCCGACCAGAATTGCCCTGGCGATTTCCTCATCCAGCATCAGACGCATCTCGCCTTTGATCCAGGCGACCACATCGAAGTCCGTGATGTCCAGAATGTCATCCCGGTCCAGCTTCTGCTTCTTGTAGATGGTCTGGGGATGCGTGATCCGGTGCAGGAGCGTAAAGACCTCTTCCTTCTTCTTGGTTCCGGTCTTGTAACCTTTCGCTCGCGCATTGTCGGCAGTGATATTAGCCAGGATCGTCTTGATCTTGGTAAATGGTGCGTGGCGGGTGCCGTTCAGAACGCCGGCAACCCACTCCATCCGACGAGAGATGAACTCAGGAGTGTTCCACAGCGTCTTGGCATCCGGGAACAGGGTGTTGATGTCCTTGATTCCGTAGTCGTTCGCATGTGCCAGGAACGACTCCGAAAGCTTGATGTGACGGTCCTGTGCGGACTTCATGACGGTCATGAACTGGTCATGGGTCAGCGTCTGAGACGGAGCCTGGGTCGCGGCCCCCTGGAAGATGTTGTGGGTCAAAGTAGATCCTTCCTGTGGTTTGTCAGCGGAGTGCTCCGCTTTGTCAGAGGACTCTTCCGACTTCTTTCCGGCTGTGCCGGAGTCTTCCAAGGCCTGAGTGACGAGATAGGCAACAGCATTCTGCTGCTTCTCGGACATGCTATCGATGACGTCCTGAATGGTTTCATCATCTTCCGAGTCTGACGAATCATCAACTTCACCATGCACCAGCAATTCTCCAAACTGGATGATGGCCGCATCCTCCACCTCATCAGAGAATCCATCCCCGTGAGTGATGTACACTGCATCAATCTTTGCCTCACGATTGGCGCCAGCGAGAACCAAGCTCACCTCTCGGATGTTACCGAAAGTGACCGTAGTACCATCATGCCGAAGATCGTTGGCGAAGATGGAGAGCGAGTTCAGATCCCCATGTTTCACCTGCTTACCCAGGTTCTGGGCGGCCATGGTATCGTTGAGCGAGCACTCTGCATACATTCCGTCATTGCGGCTGTGGAGAAGTGCATGGCCAACGATGTTCGTGGGATCCTTGTGGTCGTGCCCATACAGGAGCGGCACCTTATGGTTGTCCTGATGGGCGAATGCTCCCTGGCCGATGATCCGACCGTCCGAGCACAGAACGCCACTCTTGGTGGCGTATCCTGAAAAGTCAACTTTCATTTTGAAGGTCGACTCCTTCCTGTAAGGACGGCGCGTCGGCCGTCGTGTTTGTGTCCTCAACCGGCATGTTTGGATTTCGAGGAACGTCCGCTTCAGGGGCCGCTACAGGCGGCAACCCTATTGCTGCACGCATTTCGTTCGTACTCATGACTTCATTGCGAATCAATTTGTCTGCGAGATCCGCCAATGTTGGAAGCGATGCCAGCGCAAACGGGTCACGGAACGCCTGAATATCTTGAAGCTGAGTTCGAGCAGTCTGCGTGAGGAACTTTCGCCGAAGCTCCGCCGTAACGGCAAGGGTGATCGGCTTGACCACCCGGGCATAATAGTTAGCCATAGCCTCTGGCGGCGCCGTGCCGTTGACGATCTCCTCAGTCAATGCCAACTCTGTATAAAGTCGCTTCGTGAGGTACTCAATCTGTGCGAGGAGCGTGTTCTCAGCGGGGCGATTGAGCTGGGTGATCTTCTCGGTACCGTCAATATATGCTACTCCGTACTGTGCCCCCTTGAGCTGCTGCTCAATGTCTGTACGACGACGTTCCGCCTCAGCTCGCTTGGCGTCTGACTTGAGTGCGTATGGGAGTTGAATTATGATATCGAGCTTGTTTGCCCGAGCTTCTTCATCCGCCAAATCCAGAAGATTTAGCTTTCGCATCAATCTTGCGAACGTGCCGGACGGCTCATTCATTATCGTGTAGAGCGGCGACTCAACAATTGCGCAGATCTTCTTCGGAAGCGGGATTTCCTCTATCAAACCTGTGTTCTCGTTGTACAGCTTTACCTTGACGGTATCTGGCCACCATTCAGTGACCTCTCCGACCCGAAGATTCTTGATATTATACGAATCAGAAACTAGCGGGTTGTAGTCGGTTTCGACCGGGACAATTGCCGCTACACCGACATTGAGAATTGTCTGATAGATATCCTGCCGGAACGCCGCGGCACTCTGATCGATATTTGCAGAAACAGTAAGACATCTCTGAAGAGTGGAGTCCATGGCCTGAACGTACCGCCCTTTGTCATCGGTTCGAATATGCTGGATTACAGCCTCAGCACAATCCATCGCAATTCGAGTACGTACCGATGCAAGTGTCGAGCGATCTGCTCCGCCGTTGTAGTGAATAGCATATGGCCGGGCGGAGTACGAGAACCCTCGGCCCGATGGAGCTTCTCGGCGAGTGAATGCGTTCCACGCATGGGCCAGTCTAGAAAGCAATCCCATTTTGACCTCCTTTCACTCGAAGTCTTCTTTGTGAAGCTTAAAAGCGATGTAAGCGTCCATCATTGCGGCGACGCAGTCGATCTTGGCCTCGTTCCGGCGCTTAGTCAGCTTTCGGTTTGCGTTTGTGTCCTCCATGGTTACAGTGTTTCCCATGCAGAAAGACATGATCGCCTCATCGAAGATCAACTCACGCTTTTCGGCAAACTTCTTGAGCTCGCCGAGAGGGACAGACTCAGTTCTCGCCCCCTGAATCACCGTCTCAATGGCGTAGGGGCCATAGTCCCGCTCCCATTTGGCAACAAACTCCTTGGCATTGAACGGGTCAAACCCGAATGAGCGAACATCATACTCTCGCTCCTCGATGTGCTTCTCGAGGTCGTCATAAACCGTTCCTGCGACATCAAGCACCGTCCCCGGCATCACGATCAACGTGCCCTCTTGTATGAACTCGTCATACTTGGACCTGATCGACGCGTGCAGCTTGTCCAGGGTATACTGCGTGATGTATGCTCTGGTTTTTATACCAAATGACCCGTCAGCCAAAGGGAACAAGAACGTAAATGCGCAGAAGTCATCGCCACGCGACAAGTCTGCCCCTAGTGAGCAAGGCATCTTCCAGAAATCATGCGGCCTGTGGGGCAGTGTCTCCTCGTATGTGAAGAAGTATGTGAACCCCTCAAGCGGCAATCCAAACCTTTTGGCGAGGATGTCGTTGCGCGCAGCCGGAGAAGCCTCTGCACGTTCGACGTCCTCGTAGTATGTTTCATACGAAACAGTGATACCAATTGTCGGCTGGGCCTTCACCCACCTAGACGGGTCCGCGACCTCGGACACTGAGTCGAGCTTGTAGTGCCAAATGGACACATGTGGCTGGTAGCTTTCGCCTCGAAGGATCTTCTGGAGTTCCATTTTGACGGCATCGCCCGATCCGTTCCGGACCGTACCCTCAGATGAGATGGCGATGATTGCATAGCCTTTGTTCTTCGACGCCCCTTGCTCGATAGCGCCGACAACGTCTTCTCGAACATCACCCGACAACCACTCGTCGACCGAGTTGTACTTGCTTCGAAGACCTTGGAGCTTGTCGATGGTCATGGGGCGAATCTCGAGAAGGGACCCAGTGAGTAGATTCTCGATCCCCTTCTTGGTGGAAACGAGCTGCTGGCGCAAGGCCCGACTCCCAGTGGTGTTCTGAAGCGATCCATAAGTGAGCATCTTGAAGAGAGGCCCACGATGCCGGGTAATGGCGGTTTTGATCGGCGACATCACCTCAACTGCCTGTGGCATTGTGGGGGCGGTTGTTACCTGATGGGTTGTAGCCGTGTCCATCGTCAACCAATAGATCTGCCAGAATGCAGCATACATCGACTTAGCGGCGCCTCGTGCTACTATGATGTACTGCTTCTTGGTCAATCGTTCCTTGACCAGTTGAGTCTTATGGTGCCCGCCGATACCATCCTCGTTCGGGATGTATACAGAGCGTTCAAAAAACCGATACCAACCCCATAGCTGCTCACCCCAGAGCTTGAATGTATCAAGAAGCTCGACATCATCGCCGTTGGTGAGTGTCAGCTCATTCTCGCAGAACCGGATCCAACCATCGATGGCCTCGTCGTCGTAATACATGTCCGGGTCATCGATCAGTGCATCGATCCGGTTCATCTCCATGGAGAGTTCCTTACAGACTGGAATCTCCCCACGGAGTACCTTGTCACGAAACTCGCCGTAGTACTTTGGTACCGCGGTGTTTGATAGCATTTTGACCTTTCATCGAATCTTTATCCGCTTGAAGGTCACCCCCGCAATTGAAGGCCGCCCATCTTCATCTACAGTATAAGTTGGCTCTCGGTACGCAACCGTTTCGCCATTCCGAACGTAGCTTTTGGACTTCTGGCTCGCCTTGAAGTTGCCCCACGATTCCTTGATCTTGTTGTAAGCTTTTCCAGCATTAGCCCCCGCGCTTGACGAGGGCTTTGCCTGGGGTGTGGGGCTTGGTGCTTTTGGGTTTTTTGCCTTTGGCGACTGCTTCGGCTGAGTGGAAGTCTTAACCGACTCGCGGCTCACCTTGGCCTTCTCGCGAGCTTTTGACACTCCTGTCAGATAATTACGAGCGCTAGAGACGAGCATCTGCGAAGCATTGCTAGCGATGGCGTCTTGTAGATTGCTAGAAAGTTTAGCACCAAGACCTTTAAGCCATTTCTTGCCGGGAGACATCTTTGGAGCAGTCAATTCTGCATACTGCTGATCCAACCGCATTCTGTTGATAGTATCCTGAAGCTGCTTGTCTGTCAGGTGCGCTGTATTTGGCCGGCGTACAAGACCCCCCGAGCTCTTCCCAATCGTACTGGGGTCCGGCATCCCTGTGTTTGGGTTGTTGGACTTTTTGGCCCCAAGACTGCTCGGATCGAGCATCCCGATATTCTCGTTTTTGCGCCGAGCAAGTTCATTAACTGCGTTCGTATCGACCCGAGACTGTCGCTTTTTTCGGACCCCCCACTTCATCCCCTTGACGCCGTGATGCGCGAGAAACGTGTCTATGTCCGTCCCCACTTATCCACCCCTCCTTCAAACCTTTCGTAGTGGTATATGATTCGGTGCTGTAGCTCCGTCAAGCGCTTCTCGATCGGGGTGACAAGAAACGCATTTTGAGGCGGATCAAACGCCATCTTGGTTCGGAGGCACACGTATTCCTTGATATGCGGCGATCGATTCGCACCAAGAGCCGACCACTCGAGATTTTGATCCATCTCTACCGAACTCGGCATACCAAGCTGCACAAGGTCCGCTAAGGCCATCTCGATCATTGGGACCAATTGCTTATCATAGTCCCAAAAGTTCCATGGTATGTTCAGATACTCTTTAACATCAGCCAATATGGTCATGTCGCCTCTTTCCCCATAACAGAGTATCCCCCGGCATTCTCTCGACGTGAGGCTTGGGTAGAAGTCCCACGTCCCCGAAGTGAATTGCCTCGTGGGTCATCATCGAGACTGAGATAAGATACTCCGGATCGAGGATTGTGATCTCTCCGTCTTTGAGCATCTGGACATCCATAGGATTCATGTGGTGAACATAAATCTTACCTTTGATTGGATAGTCTCGATGCCCCATGTCATACCCTTGATCGCGAGCAATGACTTCTTCACGCACTGACTTCCACTCCGAGCTTGCATAGAAGCGCTGATTGAGCCAGCGATCACCGCCAAAGGTGCGCTCGCCAGGACGCTGGTTGCCGATTCGTAGATACTTGTACCGATCGAAATAATCTTCCAAGTGGTTGAGCTTGGTGAATGTGCGCCTAGTCAGAGGATCGGTAGCTCCGCATGGCTTCGATAGCCTTGGCATACATCTCATCCAATCGTTCGTTGGCCTCAAGGGCCCTGGTTTTGGCTTCTCGCTCCGCTGTATCAGCCTTGATCCGAGCCAACTCGACCTCGTTACGCACAGTTGCGAGCTTGAGGTAGTGGTTGACAATGGAAAGCGGAGGATTATCTCCTCGTAGGAGCTCCTCCGCCTTGTCCATCGCCAGCGCAATCATGGTTTGCTCTCGAGCTTCCCGGGTCAGGGCCGGTCGAGACGACTTTCGGCGGCTCGCCATGGTGTTTCCTTTCCCTTTCGCCCGGTTTCAAGCCGGAAAATATACCCTCCGGGGCATTTTTTGGG
>ERZ773068.126-NODE-126-length-40873-cov-15.554363_pt1 | contig 40873 bp, 50 predicted proteins | sample MGYA00580620_ERZ773068 | MGnify/ENA primary metagenome ERZ773068 (study PRJEB29015, sample SAMEA2737983) | human oral metagenome | biome: human oral; feature: human-associated habitat; material: dental | place: China | collected 2101 ... | reverse complement strand
AGAATAGGGGCCTCCCAACAGAACAGGGGGTTCCCAAGAGAATAGGGGCCTCCCAGGAAAGGAGCACAAATGGCAGAACAGCCAACAGTCCACCAGGCACTAAGCAAGGTCATGGGGGACGTTCAGGCAGTCAGGAAGGACAGTAAGAACCAGGCGCAGAAGTTCCTCTTCCGGGGGATCGACGCCGTACTCAACGCAGTAGGGCCAGCACTACGCAAGCACGGAGTGACCATCCTCCCTGAGGATGTTGAGGTGCACCGCAGCAACGGGGCCACGGCAAGCGGCAAGCAGACGGCAGAGGTGGTCGTCAAGGTCACCTACAGGGTCTACGGCCCGGCGGGCGACAGCATCCACGGGAAGGTTGCGGCCGAGGCTATGGACTTCGGCGACAAGGCAATCCCCAAGGCAATGAGTGTCGCCTACAGGACGTTCCTGTTACAGGCGCTCACCATCCCCACGGATGAGCCCGACCCCGATGGTGAGTCTTTCGATAGGGGGGTTCCCAACAGAATAGGGGGTTCCCAGCAGAATAGGGCACCTCAGCAGAACACCCCCCTCCCAACGGAACAGGGGGTTCCCAACGGAACAGCAGCCAAACAGTGCGGAACGATCCTCGATAGATTCTGCGCCACCCACCAGCTGGACGGCGACAAGGTTCGTGAGGAGTACTTCGCAGCAGGCGGCAAGGCCGACCCCGACATGCTTAAGGCATGGCTGGCACAGAACTACGGAGCAGGAAAGGTGCAGCCGTGAGCAAGGAGAACGCACTCCGCAGGGCGGCCATCGCGGCGCACATTGCCAAGGTGGCCTCCCAGGAGAAGAAGAAGGCCCTCAAGGAACTTGAGGAGTACATGGCGCCGGGCGACACATCCAAGCCCATGATCGACGGCCTCCAGGTCGGTACGGTGAGCGTCAGCGCACCACAGCCCCGCTACCAGGTGGCAGACGAGAAGGCCCTCGTGGCCTGGCTCGAGTTGAACAAGCCTGACGCCGTACACAAGGTACCCGCCCCATGGTTCGTCGCCACTGCCGCCCTGGATGGGTTCATCAAACGGACCGGGGAGGTCCCCGACGGGGTAGAGGTCGTTCAGGGTGACCCGCGCATCTCGGTGCGAATCTCAACAGCCCAGGAGGAGGCTATCCGCGACCTCATCTCCACAGGCGACATCAGCCTCCTCGAAATCGAGGGTGGGGATGTGTAGAAAGGGGGCTCCCAGGAAAACAGGGCCCTCCCAGGAAACAAGGGAGCTCGTGTACGAGAGGGACGGTTACCGGTGTGCTCGCTGCGGAAGGTATGCCGGTAACGGTCCCATGAGCATCCAGCACAGGAGGGCTCGCGGCATGGGGGGCAGTAAGGCCCCCAACACGAACAGCCCCAGCAACCTTATCCTCCTGTGTGGGGATGGGGTGCGGGGCTGTCACGGGCACATCGAGCAGAACAGGGCGGAGGCCCGTAAGGAGGGCTTCAATGTCCCACAGTTCGTGACTAACCCGGAGAGCATCCCAGTCAAGTACTGGGACGGCAGAACCTACAGGCTCAACAATGACGGCACACGAACAGTCGTGTTCGCCAACTAGTGAAAGGACACAGAATGGACAACATGAAGGCGTTGGCGCACAAGATTGTCGCACCATTAATTGGCGACGAACAGGGCCCATTCGAGACCGCTGGTCGCTGGCACCGCCAGTTGGGGCGAATCTCCCTCGCCATGGATTGCGCTAATGACGACTCCTACCCGTTCGGCGGAGAACTCCTCGGCGAGGACCTGACGTTCGAGCTCTCACGCATGGTTGAGGATGCGGCACTCCTGCTGCACTTCCTCGGCGTGACAGACCCTGTGGGGGAGTTTCTCGCCGAGTATGAGCGTGCGGCGAAGAAGCACCCGGGCATGACGCTCGACAGCGATAGCCATACCGACGAGTCGCGTTTCTACGCATTGGCTGAGGAGGTCGGGGAGGTTTGCGCCGCTCTCACCTACGACAACAAGGCTGACACCGGTCACAACTCAGACCTCATCAGTGAGGTCACCCAGGTTGGTGGACTCGCCATCGCCTGGCTATCGCGATTCAAGGAGATGAAATGAGCACTGACGATAGGGACATCCAGGACCGCCTAGAGCGGATTCGGGCCCGAGTGGACAACTGGGAGCGGGGCGAGGGGTATCGACCTAGCGAATTGCCCCAGGATGCGCCCGTGCATGACGTCATCTTTCTCTTAAAGCGCATCGGCGACCTAGAGGCCGAGGCCCGCGATAAGGGTGTGGGGGATGAGCAACATAATGCCCCCCTCGAAGAGTGTGAGAGCTCTCGCTCGCGCGAATATACCGGCAACGGCAGCGAACTGCCACCCGGCACCATTGTAATCGACTGTCAAGGCGACTCCTGGCAACGCGGCACCACTCACTGGGTATGTGCCTATGGGCTGCAGGAGGTGCACCTCGCTAAGATATGGGGTCCGTACACCATTGCCTACACCCCCGAGGAGAAGTCATGACCGCTATGCTCACGGTTACGCTACTGATCGCGTTCGCGGCGCTCGTGTACGCAGTCTATAAGGGCGGCCAGTGCGAGGTGCTCGCCATGGAGAATGCGCGACTCCTTACCTCAGCTCAGAGCTGGAGGACGGCTTACGAGAACGTGAGAGATGAGAACCGAGCTGTCACCCATCTAGGTGGTATTCGTGGCGAGGACTCGTAAGAGCGCCAAGGCCGCCGGGGCGCGGTTCGAAAGAGTGGTCGCCGACTACCTCGCCGAGGAGTTGGCTGACGACAGGATCGACCGCGCCCCCAAGGCCGGGGCCAAGGATAAGGGCGACATCGCCAACGTCCGCATGGGCGACCACAAGATCGTCATCGAATGCAAGGATGTGGCACGCATGGACCTGCCGAAGTGGACGCGCGAAGCCCGGGTTGAAGCTGAGAACGCGGGTGCCCTCGTCGGCATCGTTGTCCACAAGCGACACGGAGTTGCCAAGCCTGGCCAGCAATGGGCTACAATGACACTCGGAGACCTCACCAGACTCCTGAAAGGAAACCAATGAAAACCATCCCCGGCTACCTCAGTAAGAATGAGGCGGCCCACATGCTCGGCATCACCCGCCGAACACTCGACCGACACATCCAGAAGAACAAGACACCCACCTTCCGATTCGTCGGAGACCCCACCATCTACGTCCAAGAACACGACATCAAGAAACTCCTCTCACCCATCCGAAAGGCAAACTAACCATGGCATGTGACATCACCGTCGAAGGCAACCTCGGTCAGGACCCTGAGGTCAAGTACACGCAGTCTGGGCAGCAGATCACCGAGCTCCGAATCGCCGCTACCGCATCCCGCAAGACCCAGGACGGCAGTTGGGAGGACGACGGAGACCCCCTCTGGGTGACCGCCTCCTTCTGGGGAGAGCAGCACGGCCACCTCGCCGACACCCTCAAGAAGGGCGACAAGGTCACCGTGACCGGCCTCCTCATCCAGCGCGGATGGGACGGCAACGACGGCCAGCGACGCACCAGCCTGGAAGTGAAGTTCCCCCGCTTCCGCGGTGTCATCCCTCGCCGCAACAGCCAGCAGCAGACAGGATTCAACGCCCCCAAGGGCGGCCAGCAGGGCGACCCCTGGGCGCAGGCTGGCGCACCATTCTGACGTGCATCTCAAACGCAAGACGACACACCCTCACTCCAGGGGGCAGGTCATCTGCGACGCCTGCTTCACCACAATCAGGCAAGGGCTCATGTACCGGAGGGACGTTTGGAAGGATGGCGCCTACCACTGGTCCCTCCGGTACTGCCCGGACTGCTGGCTCATTCTCGACGAGGTAGAAGCCACAACACACCCCACCTACGGCGGCCCAGGCGCCGAACACTACGAGCAATGGGCGGCCACAAACACGGAAATCAGCAAGGCTCAGGCATGGATGATGCGCGCATGGCCCAGCTAGAAAGGTACACATGGTAGACATCAAGCTCCACGGCACCCAGTGGATCGCCCGCATCGAATGCACCCAGTGTGGCATCACCCGCATCGAGCAGGCCCACCCGCGCACCAAGCCGTGGGTGGCAGTCGAATCAACCATCAAGACCACAGCCCGCACCCTCGGCTGGAAAGTCGGATCGCAGACGGCCGTCTGCCAGGCCTGCAGGAGGAAGAAGTGACCAAGAAGTGGCGATACATTGACGCGCGCTGCACCTGGAAGCCCCTCGCCCGCTACCTCACATGGAAGTGGCGGCGGCAAGGTTACAGGACCGCATACGTCTCAGTGAGCCCTTGCAAGGCGCTCGTTGGGGCGCTAGACTACAACCATTCCGGTGAGTGACTCCGCTGGATGTGGGATAGGTGAACGGCCCGGGGATTGACCAAGATGTCTCCCCGGGCCGTTGCCATACTCTGGAAAGAAAGACAAGACACCAATGACCCCCCTTGATGAAGCAATCATCGAGAACGACCTCCTCCCCGAGAACCAGCGCCTCACCAACGTGGAACTCGCCGAGAAGTTCAGCACCTCCGAAGCGTCCGTCCGGCGCCACCGCGCCAAACTGAAGAGGCGAGGCGCCCCCGACCTCAACCATGACCACTTCTTCAACGACGTCCCCGTGGGCGCCATCGTGCAGCGCGGGAAGACGATCCGCCTACCCGACGGTTCCTACGAGAAGATCACGTGGAAGCCGGGCGCCGTCGAGATGGCCGAGGCCAAGTCGTTGTCCTACGACGACCTGGAGCCTGTCTTCCGGGAGCCTCTCCTGCCGAAGCCCGCCCCGATCGTAAAGGACGATGAGGACACCCTTGTGGTCTGCCTGGCGGACTTTCAATGCGGGAAGGTCGCTCAGGGAGGCGGCACGGAGGACACGATCCGCCTAGTCCGTAGAGCTATCCGCGACATCGCGGACGACATTCGCTTCAGGGACCCATACAAGCGCATCATCCTCGCCGACGTGGGCGACTCCACGGAGGGGTTCTGGAACGTCGCCAGCCAGGCGCAGACCAACGACCTCAGCCTCACCGACCAAATCAGGACTGTGCAGCGCCTCTACGCCGAAGCCCTCCAAGCACTCGCCCCCCTCTGCGCCTCCCTCTACTACGTCTCAGTCCCATCCAACCACTGCGCCGTCCGCACCGGGCCCGGCAAGAACAGTCGAGCCAACGCCCCCGATGACGACTTCGGCATCATGATCTCCAAGAACATCGAGGACATCGTCGCCGGGCGGCCCGGCTACGAGCACGTGGAGTTCTTCCGCCCCGAGAAGTGGGAGGAGGCCGTCACTGTGGACGCCGCCGACGGCACCCGCATCGGCTTCACACACGGCCATCTCGCGGGCCAGCAGTCGAAGGTGCCCTCCTGGTTCAGGGACCTCGCGTTCGGGCGCCGTAGTGGCCTCTACGATGCCAGAATCCTCGTCCACGGGCACTGGCACAACTTCGCGGTGAGCCAGGCGGGGGACGCCCGCTGGATCATCTCCTGCCCGTCCGCGGACCGCGGCAGTGACTGGTGGACGAACCTGTCAGGGGATTCCACCCGGCCCGCAATCCTCACCTTCGAGGCCCAGGGCGGGAACGCCTCGGCCTGGGAGCTCTACTCCTGAATATACAAGGCCCCCGCTTGTATCACGTCGATTACAAGCGGGGGCCTTGTTCTATCCTCAGGCGACCTTGCGGATCGCCAGATCGTGCACCATCATGCCTTGATCGCAGCCAGCGCCTCAGCCGTAGGCGCAGCCCAGCCGGCGATCTTCGCGCCCGCAGCCTTAGCGAGAGCTCGAGCGGACTCCTGCTCATCCTTGTTGGACACGAGGACCCACACGCCGTCGGTGAAGACCTTGGCGGCCGCACCCCAGCCAGGAGCCCCGGCGGTCGGGCCGAGGATACCGATCGTGGAGTTCTTGACATCCGTGACCTGCCAGTCAGCGGGGCCATCCGTGTTATCGGACACGAGCTTCAGGCCCGGCGCGCCAGCGACAAGCTTCGCCCGCAGGGCGTTCTCGGCGCGGCCAAGGATGGCCTCATACGTCTTCCCAGTACGGGTAAGGAGGTAGGCGGCGATCTTCTCGGTCGAGTTGGCAGACCACTGGGCCGAGTAGTCCTCCAGGCCGTTACGCGGGTTCGGCATGACCGTGATCCCGGCAGCCTCCAGGGCATCCAGGGAGGCCTTCATGGATGCAGCGTCAACGCCACGGGACTTGATTCCAGACAGGCCGCCGTCAGCGAAGTTGTAGGTCTTCCCGTCGGTTCCGGTGTAGCGGGTCTTGATGGCCACAGCTGCGTCAGGGGAGGTGGGCGAGATCGTCTCATCGGTGCGGACGACCGGCAGAGCCACACGATCCGGGCGGAGGGCTGCAACAGCCTTGATCTCATCCAGTGTGTAGGCCGTACGATCAGCCTTACCCCAGCCGCTCTGGAGCCAGGCCATGACCGGCAGGCCATCACCCGCCGGAGCCGGGGTCGGGGCGGGGAGAGCCGACTGGGCAGGAATGACAGCACCCTGAGCCGTGATCCACGAAGCCAGGGACGCCAGGGCATCCGTGATGTGCTTCGCAGCCGCAGCACCGAAGGCAACAGAGCCGATCTTAGTCGGGTGCGTGTCGTCCGCCATAAGGAGAGTGTCGCGAGTGCCGTCGCCGCGCTTCGTACCCTCATTGCCGGTACCAGACAGGACGTCGGACACCTGAACCGTAGGCGCACCGGCCGTCAGCGGAGTCTCACCAGAGGCGGGGGACCATGCCCGGGTGACCCGGTAGGCGACACCGTTGTAGACCACAACATCGCCCTCGGCGCACTGTCGTCCATCTCGCCACGGCACAGCCTGCTTGTCGGCCACGCCGAGCCAGTCAACGAAGGCGACGCCGTTGCCCAGACCGCCGGCCGCCTCAACGCCGGCCTTGTGGGCCTTGACGTTGACGTGCGAGGGGCTAGACAGGAGACGGGACACGGACGACGGCTCCGCACCAATCATGACGATCGGAACCTGCGGCAGCTTAGCGCGAACCTTCGTGATGAAGGTCTTCACGGCCTCCGTGATCTTCGAGCCATCGGGGTTGCCGTTCTCGATGACCTTATCGCTGTTCAGGGATCCGATGGTCACGATGAGGTTCGGGGCGGCGGCGCAGACGGCGTTGACACGCGAGTCAACCTCGAATGAGAGGTTACCCTCCTTCGAGTGCGCGAAGCCCGAGCCATCCACGGAGGACACTACGGGGATACCGCCGATAAGTCGCGAGATGGCCGCTGGCTGGTTGAATCCAGCGCCCATCATGGACTCCGTGGACCAGGAGTCGCCAAAGTATCCGACCGTAGCGACCGGCTGGCCCGGCCGAAGCGGGAGCAGTGCCAGTGGGGACGTGCTACCTCCACCCGAGTGGGCGGCGAGCTCGCTCTTTGTGGCGTAGGTTGTTGCTGCGGTGGCGGACGTCAGGTATGCCGACATGTCGGGAACCGACGAGATAGATCCACTGACCGCCTCGAGAGCGCTCTTCGTCGCGTACGTTGAGGCTGCCTCATCCTTCGATAGGGCCGCTGTTGCCGCGGACTTCACGCCCTCAAGCTTCGCCGACAGGGCGTCGTCAGCCTGCCGCATCTCCGCCTTCGTGGCGTAACTAGACAGGTCAGGCGCAGCCTGCCCGCCAAGCTTTGCCTGCGCAAGCTCCTCCTTGGTGGCGAAAACCTCGTCGGCCTTCCCCTTGCTGTACCATGTTAGGTCAGCCATTGATTCCGTCCTTCCAAGCAAGAAGACCGCCGCCGACTTCGACGATCTCATCTGAGTTGATGGCCTCCAGGAGACCGTTTCCAGCGTTGCGTGCCTTAGTTGACGACATGTCCGTCACCCTACGGTCGGCGATGATGTCGGTCAGGTCGACTGTAGTGTTGGCGACAATCCCGGCGAAATATTCTTTCCGCCCGACTGGTGTGCCAGGGATGTCGATCACTACGTGATAGTTGCGTTCGTTATCCGCGAGTGAGGATGGCGCAATCAGTCGAAGAGGCTGCCCATCCTTGGAGCTGACGAGCTCGCCATCGGGCGTCAGCTTGCCTACCACATAATGCGCGACGACAATCCGTCGCCCACCCACTTCACCCCCCTCGTACGGAACGAGAGGCGTGAACTCGACCCTCCCCTCGCGGCCAAGTCCATCAGGGCCAATGATGCGCCCTGTGATGTTGGCGTATCCACTCACGACGCCTCCTTATGCATCCTAGAGTTGCTCTTCATCCTGTCGATTCTATCGTGAAGCGACTCGACCTCACTGTAGAGGTGTGCACGGTCAGTGCGAGCATCATTCCTGACGCCCTCAACCTGCCCCTCCAAACTCCGAAGCCTATGGGACTGCTCACTAACACTGTCCCTGAGTGCCCCCACAACCTCAGCGAGGGCATCCATCTTAGAAGTCAGGTCATCGAAGCGCATATCCAGGTCGTCTCGCAGGTTCGTGGAGTGGTTGTTATGCACCCCCTCGGATGCAGATTCGGCAGCGTCAGCGGCACGCGCGACATGAACACTCATGCGTTCAAAGCGCTCATCGTTGCGTTCCTGCTGTCTCTTAATCCTACTTGCGAGACGGGCGACCAGTGCAGCCAGCAGGGCGACCGTAGCCGCAATGAGATCAGAAGATGTGAGGATTTGCCCTATCGGCAAGACGCTCTCTACTGGCTGCATGGTCACTCAGCCTGCGTGACGAGGAGTGTACTCGACGGGGGCAGTGGCGATAGCCTTGTCGGTCTCCTTCGCGTCAGCAACGGAGGTCAGGACACTGGCCAGGACGGCGGTCGCAGCGATACCGAGAGCACCCTTCCAGTCAATGTCGAGAATGCCGACACCCACAACGAACGTGGCTAGCAGGGACTGGGCGAAGGTCTTCACGGCGCGGTCGAAGACGCCAGACCAGAATGAGGCGCGAGCGTAAATGCTCATGCACTCACCCCTTTCGGAAACAACTAGGGGGCAGGACTTCCGCCCCCACCCCCTAGTTTACATTGCGTCAAACGAGGTCACATAAGCCGGAAGCTTCCCGACCGGGAACGGTTCAGGGCCTCCTGGAGCGCCGCCCAGGTCGCCTCGCCGGGCTCCCCGTCCACGTAGTCACCGAAGGACCAACCGTCAGCGAACCGGTTCCACATGTCCGGCGCGACTGGCTTCACCCAGCACCACGCCCAGTACTGGAAGACCCTCACGCAATGGGAGTCCCACCCTCGGTCCTCGGCCAGCTTCCCTGATCCAGTGAGCATCTTCTGGGAGTGCTCGGGCACGGTCTTGTTCAGGTAGCGACGGAGGTTGGCGACGGCATACAGCTCGTTGTAGCCGGGCGCGAAGACCTCGATTAGGCGCTGCACCGTGGCAGGCCCATACTCGCCGTCCACTTCAAGGGCGCCCACGGTAGCCACGGGGGCGGGGGCGCCGGAGATGACCTGGCCACCGCCGATCATCCGGTCCCAGGTGGCGCGGTCGCGAAGCCGGTTCAGGTCCAGGGTGCCGTTGTAACCGGGCAGCCTGCCGTCCTCTGTGTACTGGTGGATCAGCGGGGACCCCCAGTACGAGACGGACGGGACGGCCGGGTCGCTGTAGGAGGCCCCGTAGTCCGAGTAGTCGGGGCCACCCGCGTACCAGAGGGGGTACTCGCGGGCCACGGCCGACCAGTCGTAGCCGTTCACGGCACTGCCGTTCATGTAGATGCCGGGCGTGGAGCCGGTCATCCCCTTCACGGCATCGAGGAAGGTCTTCGCCCAGCCAGGCCCCTGCTCGACCGCGTTCGCCTCCCAGTCGAGCCAGAGAGTGGCCTTGCCGAGGTAACCGCGCACAGCATCCACGAAGTAGCGGGCCTGTTCCTGAGCATCCCCAGGGCGGGCGAAGTGGTAGAAGCCGAGCCGCTTCGAGGCCCCGAGGGTGGAGTTGGCCTGCGAGCCCATGTACTGGTTCACATAGTCATTGTCTTCGGTCGCTTTCACGATCACGAAGTCGGCCCACAGGGCGGCCACGTTCAGACCAGACTGGTGGCTGGAGATGTCGATACCGTGCGCGTGCGCCGGGCCAGCAGGGGTGGCCGTAGGCGCTGGTGCAGGCTTCGCCTGGGCGGCCTGCCCCTTACGAAACTCAGGCCACTGGCTGAGGAACTTCCCCTCATCGAAACGATGGCAGCTGGTCCACGCCCCAGACTGGGTGTGCGGATGACTGGAGTAGCGGACGGTACGCGTCTCACCCCCGGTCTGGTCTCCGAGGTAGCCGTCGATGCTCCCATCCTCAGCGATCCAAGCCTCAGAAACGAGAGGGTCGCCACCATCCTCAACGGCGATGACCACATGCCCCCTGCCACCCTCGTTCGCAGCGGAGAGGATCACGTCGCCGACACGGAATCCACCCGCAGGCGTCAGGTCCGAGTCGTTCCACGGGACCTCATTGAAGCCGCGAGCCTCAAGGCCGGGACGCATATTCCCCGTCCAATGGTCATTAATCTCAGGCAGGGCGGCATGACCCCAGGCGGCCCCATAGGTGTCATGGATGCCGTAGCAGATCGCCCCACACACGAGACTGGAGCAGTCAGCGTTCTGCGGCGAGGACACATGCCCCTCCCAGTTGGCGTTGGCATACCAGGTGCGCCGATCAGGCTGGCTGTAGCCGACGTTCTCCTGGTCGCAGATTCGGCGGGCGATACGCGCCGCCACAGACTGAACCGTCACTTACTCTCCTTCATCTTGTTCTCGAGGTCAATCACCCTCGCTTCGGCGATCACCGCGCGCTTCGTGAGCGCAGCAACCTCCAGTGTCAATGCGTCAATCACAGCGAGTGCGTCTACCTGACTACTCTGCGGTTCCATCGGCGTCTCTCCAATCTTCTGGTTTAGGGGCAGGACCATAGTACGTGCCCGGCAGAGTCATGTCATCCTCTGAGGCCGGATCATCCCCGCCGGGGGCCCCACCTCCGTTGAGGTCTGGTGGCAGACTCCATCTGGACATCCTGGAGTGGTCCTGGAGTACCGGCTCGCCGGAGGCGTCCACGTCTCCAAAATCAACCATACGGGCACCCTTGACCAGGACGTCCACGGCTGCGCCAGGATCGCCGGAGACGCGGACCAGCCACTCGTCGGGATTGGACCTGTCCAGCGCCGCGGAGGCGGTGCCCGAGGCGAAGACGACCCAGGGAGCCTTGGGCGAGGCGATCCGAGGCACATAGTCCGGGAGCGCCCACGAGGCGTGACCGCCCTCGTCGAGCGTGAGGTTCTCCCAGTACTCGATGCCGTCGTAGGGGGACTCGGTACAGGAGTGAGACAGCCACATGCCCCTCTCCTTGGTCAGCTTCGGGACCGGCATGATGAACTTCTTGTTGCCAGTCATCTGGATGCCGGAGTTATCCAGGTAGATGTGGGGGTTGAGTCTCCAAGCGACCTCCAATCCGTGGGAGGTCGCCCACATTCCGGTGTTCTTGTTCCCCAGCGTGGCGAAGCTGAGGAAGTCCCGTCCCAAGCCTAAGTAGGCGAAGTTGTTGTCGTTTGTCTTCCGGTAGGAGATACCGGAATCGTTGACGGTAAATGACGAGTAGTTGATTCTGGATGAGAAGCCGTACTTGCTGATAGCCAGCGACCCCCAGTCGCCCTTAGGTCCAACAGTGATCGACACCTGCTGAGTGCCCAGAATGAGGGACGGCCTGGCTTCGGCGCCCTTCCTGGCGGCCGACTGAAGAGTGATCGAGGGCTCGCCAGTATTGGCGTCCTTCTGAATGAAGAGTGCACCATCATCCCAGTCATCCTCCAGTGAGTTGAACGCCAGACCACACCCGATCTTCGCCCCAGACCGAGTGACATCGGTGCCAGTCTGTGCCCATACTAGGTCGTTGAAGTAGCACTCAGACCACGAGTCTCGACGCCCAATCCTGCCGCTGATGGAGATTTCACCAGTGTTGGCGTTAATATCAAGCGCCTTCCATCCACTGGAGGAGTAGGCGCGCATCCCATTGTTGTCAATCTTCAACCCACGATTGTTCTGGCGGTCCGTTTGAATGGATGCGCCCGTGATGACCTGGCCGTCAATGGCCCCTGCACGCAGATTGTCCGCAGTCACCGAGTTGGCGGCCAGCATCCCGGCCTTGATCTGCTCGAACTCGCCGCTGCGCGCGTTGATGATGCGCGTCCACACATGCTTCGCGGTGAGGTCAACGAATGACGCATTACCGGTCACGGTCAGCTGGTCCGTGGTGAGCTGGAGGAACTTGCCGATGTCACCAGCGATGCGCCGGGCGGCGAGGTCATTGATGGCTGCGGACCCCGCGGTGAGGCGCCCCACGTCGAGGTTGCTTATCTGCTCACCGGAGACGCGGGCTCGCTCCCAGTCAACACCATTCCACTTCCACTCCGCAACGATATCGAGGGTGGAGGGGTCCTGGATTCTGGCCGTGTCCCCGTAGGTCTCCCCAGGGAAGTCAGGCTTGTCTGTGGAGTTGCCCTTCTGATAGAAGACCTTCCCGAAGGTCGTGCGCATCCTGCGGATGGACGCCTCGATCGTGGACTGCGCCAACGACGCTGCGGCCTTCTGGAAGGGGTTGTCGGACTCGACCCACTCCCAGCCCTTGTGGGAGTGGACGGTCGTGTTCCCGTCGGCGGAGCGGTCATAGGCAGGGAACGTGGTCTCGGCGGGGAATGTGGCCGGACCGGGCCACTGGATGTACTCATCCTTGATCTCAGCCACGATTCACCTCACTTCGCGCGGATAATCATGGAGGCGACCGACCCGCGGGGGCGGATGGGGAATGGCTGGCCGCCGCCCACGTTCTTCGCGTAGGGGCGCCGATCGGCCACTGTTGAGCCTGTGGACATGGCGTAGGTGTAGCCATTACCGGAGGCGTCATTCCAGCCAATGTCGGTATTCGCCTTACCAGCCCGCCAGTTTGAGTTCTGGTTGTTGGAGTCAACGAGATCGTGGCCGTGCGACGGCATCTCATTCACGGTGAGCGTGTGGTGTGTCTCGCCGACGGTCGAGCCAGTGACAAGCGCGTCAGTGCTCCCCTGACCATAGATGACCTTGCCCTTGAGGTCGGGGACATTGAACGTGGTTGACCCATTACCGCTACCGGCGACGGTCCCAATCGTGTCGAATAGTGCCTTGTACTCGGTGCGGCTCACTTCCTGCCCGTAGCACAGTAGCCAGTTCTTCGGCGGCCGGGACCCGTAGAAGGGGAGTACCGCTCCAATGGGGACAATCGCATCCACGATAGACAGGTAGGAGTTGTTGACGCTCTGGAGTGCCCCGCGAGCCACGCCCGCGGACTCAGACGCCCTCTCCGCCTCCAGCTGCGCAGAGGTGATACCATCCTCCATCTTTGTGAGTTTCTCCGCCGTAATGGGCGTGCGCCCATCCGGGCCATCCTTCCAGACGTTCCCCCAGTATGGCATATCAGTCTCCCTTCTTCCTCAACGTGAATACGCGAGCGTCCGGGGACACCCACTGCGACTTGTCAACCACGCCCTTGTCGGGCGGGTATGGGCCTGTCTCCACCAAGGATACCGCAACCTGAGTCATAGCCTCGGAGAGCTTCTGGGTCTCCTTAAGGGCCTCGGCTCGGGCGGCCCGCTGTAGAACATCACTGGCTGCGATCTTCTCTTCGACCGATCGGACGATCGCGTTCGTGTCAATGGACTGCTCGAGAGTGATGGTCGCCTTGGGGCCCCACTCGGACTTGTTGCCTGCCCGATCGTAGGCGCGCAGGCACACCTCGTAGTCCCTGATCTCCAGGCCCGCAATGGAGGTGCGCTGCATGGGGGTAATCATGTCCGCGAACTTCGCCGGCGGGCGCCCAGGGTGCTGCACTGACACCTCAACGCCAGCGAAGTCGGCAGGCATGTTCTGCCCGTTCTGGCCCCTGTAGTCCCACCACACCTGGAGCACGCCGAGAGACTGCGACAGGACCGGGAGAGAAGGGACTGGCGGCGGCTCCCTGTCGGACTCGGTAGTCAAGATCAACGGCTGCGACCAAGCGCCAGTGGCGTTAGCGCTCTGAGCTCGCACAGAGAACCGGTACTCCGTCCCCGGGAGCAGGGGACCCACGGTGGCCTTCGTCGTGTCGGCTCCGCGTACAACCATGGAACCCGCGACACTTGTCCCGAACATAGACAGTTGCCATGCGATCTCATAGGAGACCACATCGACAGCGTTGCCGAGGGTGTCGGTCTCGACGCGCCCCCACTGGAGGTCAACGAGGGCGCGCACCCACCCCTCCGAGTTGGTGACGGCGCGACTAGAGCCGACCAACCCCTGCGGAGGGAGCGGCCAATACTTGGACGCCGGAGTCGAGGGGCGCACACCGCTACCCGACGTGGAGGCGAGACCCACGATGCCCTTCGTGCGCTTCGTCAGGCGCCCCAGGAGGCTATCCAGGACTGTCCCGAAGGTGGTGTGCCCAACGACCATCCCGTCCTTCTGAGTGACGCTGATCTGGGCTACCTGCAGGCGCTCCATACCAGCTGCCCGCTCCACCATGATCCAGTCCCCGAGGCGATAGTCGACCCAGGGGAGGAGATGCACGTCGGTGGCGACCCACTCGCGCTTAATCTCCTCGCTCACGTGCGCCCCCGACTTGAGGGTAGCCTCGGCGACAAGACGCGCAGTGGATTCCAGCTCCACGCCCCCAGCCTCGACAACCTTCTCGACGCGCCGCATCCCCTTAGGGGCAAGGTCGTTGTGGATGAGCCACGTGCGACCACCCTCGCCCTTCACGAGGACGTCGGTACACATGTCAGCCCAGGTCGCCGCCTCGGGGGCGCCCGTGAGTGTGGTTGCGAGGGGCCACCGCTTCGAGGCCGTAAGGTCCCTCGCCTGAGTCGTATCGGCGTTGTACACCTTGAAGGTGCGACCCTGCCACACCGTGTCGATCATGCCGAGGTCGCGCAGGGAGTCGACGATCTGGAGGAGGCTGATCGTGGGATCGAAGTAGAGGGTGACGACCTTCGCCCAGTCCTGGTTCGAGGAGTCCTTCGTGGTGTTCGCGTCCAGGGTGAGACCCGCACCCCAGCTGCGCTTGACGGCGTTCTGCCAGACCGTACCGATGATCGTCCCCGCGTTGCGGGACAGGAACTTGAACTTCCCTTCCTTGTCCTTCGCTTCGATAGGCACGGACCAGACGAGCGCCTCCTTCATGTAGTCGCTCACATGGACGGCCTGCACCTTGCGCGAGTCCGTGCCGTCGTTGACGAGGTTGTGCTCGGTCTTCTGGGTGATGAACCGCGCATCCGGCAACTCCTCCCAGTCCATCCCGTTGAAGGTTGCCTCAACGGCGACCTCAACCTCGCGCTCCAGCACATCCCCGCGGATGGCATTAGGGCCGGGCGCATAAGACATGGATAGAGTGGGGGTCTTCCCGCGCGGCGTGGTAACCGTCATCTCCAGGATATCGGGCACGACCCCGATCCTCGCACCCTGCACCTCGTAGGCGACAGCACGCAGCTGCATGCCGGGGAAGTAGTCGCGGCGCATCAGTAGGCCCTCCTCGCCTGAACGGCCCCCGTGGTGCCGGTGACCTGGAGGACGATCTTGCCCTCATGGTTCGGGGTGAGCTGGAAGCCCTCGGGGGACATGCTGATCTCCGCGGAAGCGTCCACCGCACCGTTCAGCGGGTACCAGTGCTCAGACACCTGCCTCCATGCGGAGTACTTGCCGACGTCAATGAGGAGTCTCTGCCCCGGCTCCATGGTGCCCCGCCAGGTGATCGACGAGCCGGATGTCTGGTCGACGATCGTGCACGTGTTTCCTGTGGGGGTGAGCTTTAGGATTGCGTCGGAGATAGGGGCGGCGCCCCCGGCGAGCCGGGACAGGTCATTCAGCTGGGTCTCGATGGTCGCGGTGTCGCGCCAGACGCCCTCGACGGCCTCAAAGATGGCGGTGGTATCGATCGCCCACTCCCCGTACCGCCAGGACGGCTGAGACACGCTCACGAGGCGCACGAGCGCCTCCCTGGGGCTAGAGCCGGAGGGGTGATGCTGGAGGGTGGCCAGCTTGTTTGAGGCCCTCAGAACGGCCATGAGCGCCTGGAAGTTGCGATCCAGGCCAGCCCGATCCACGCCCTCAACCATGAACGCAACCGTCACCTTGAAGGTATCCACCTTCAAGCCAGCGCCATCAAGGATGCCGCTACGGAACGGCACCTCCGTGCTCGTAAGGCGCGGCGCCGGGACCGCAGGGAGGAGAGTCCCCTCCATGACGCGCCACCTCCCCGGCCGATCCAGGTCAACGCCATTCAGGCTGTACTCGCTGCTCATGCCACCATCCTAGATGCTCGACGCGAGGCGGATGCCGTCCGCGACATCATCCCTGGTCTTGGAGTCACTCTGCGCCTGCGGGTAGTAGTTGGTGATATTGACGGTCCCGCCAGTGGATGCCTTACTTCCTGCCGCAACGGACGAGAGAGTGTTCAGCGCGTCTCGGGACGGCTTAGCCTTCTCGAATGTCGGCGCAACATGGGCCGCGATGTCCGGGGAGATGTCGTTAGCCAGATCGTCCGTAAATCCCTCCAGGGAGTCCCTAACCGCATCATACTGAGACTCGAGGCCGTTAATGAAACCCTGCATGACGAGTCGTCCAGCATCCCTCAGGATAACCTTATCAACCGGGGCGGGCCCCTTCCACGAAGGAAGGTAGGACGTCAGCGAGGACAGCTTGTTCTGGACTGCCGAGAACATGGAGCTGAGGCCGTTAATGAAGCCCTGAATCACGTTCCTACCGGCGCCCCACAGCCAGGACCCGGCGCCGGCGAAGACATTCCTGATGCTGTTCGGAATGTTGCGCACAGTGTTCAGCATGTTGTTTACCCAGCTGGACACGGTACTCACGATACCACTCCACATGGAGGACGTGATGCTACTGACAGCCGACCAGCCATTGCTGATGATGCTGCGGACCCAGTTGATGGAACTGGATACCGTGGAGGCGATCGAGTTCCACACGCCCTTGATGGTGTTCCACACGGAGTTCCAAGCCGTGGAGGACATCGACATGATCTGGTTTCCGAAGATACCGAACTGACCCTTGATGAGGTTCCAGATACCCTCACCGATCGTCTTAATGCCATTCCAGGCCCCAGACCAGTCACCCTTGATGACAGCAAGGACAGTCTGGAGGACACCCTTGATGATCTGGATGGCGCCCGTCACCGTAGACATGATCCCGTTCCACGACGCCATCACGAGAGGCATGAGCCACTGCATAACCTTCCCCACCAACTGGATCGCCGGGATCAGGGCGGACGCCAACTGCTGAACCAAAGCAACGATCGGGGGCAGAATCTGCGGAAGGTACTCAGAGATGATCGGAGCCAACTGGGCGATGATCTCAGAGATCACCGGCACCAGCGCCTGGATCACCGGGAGTAGGGCGGCACCCAGCTGCTCAATCACCGGGACGAGGATCGGCACCAACTGCTGGAAGATCGGAGCCAACCCCTCCACCAGCTGAGCCACCAGGGGCGCGATAGCCTCAAGGAGAGTGCCCGCAACAGTGGCAATAGCGCCGAACGCCTCACCCAGCGCGGGCATAGCCGGAGCGAGCGCCTGCACAGCCACCAGGAGGCTGTTGAAGAAGTTCGCCAACCCATCCTGGAAGGCAGGATTCTCGAGAGCTGTAGCGAGCCCAGTGAGCGCCGTGCGGAGCGTCTCACCAATCAGGGGAAGCACCACGCCAAGGGTCGGGTCGAGAGACACGAACGCCTCACCAAGCTTACCGACCCCCTGGAACGCCGAACTGGCGGCCCGCCCTATGGAGGAGAACAGGTTCGTGAGAGTCGCCTGGAACAGGGGGCCATTCACGGCCTTGTTCGCCTTATCCAGTGCGTCAGCAATGGAGTCAATGGGGGCAGACCCCTTCGCCATGGCGGTGAACAGGCCACCGACGATCCCGCCCAGGTCGATCGTGATGTCTTTGAGGGTTCCGAACGCCTTCGCGGCCGCACGAATGGACTCCTCCATCTTCCCGGACGCTGCAGCCTTAGACGCCCACTGCTCGAACGAGGCCGCCAGGTTGTTGGCCCACAAGGCAATGCTGGGGAGAAACTTCGCCCCCACCTCACCCATGGTGAGGATGCCGTTCGTGAACGAGGCCGCCCCCGTAGAGCCGATCGCCAGGGCCTGAGACAGGTAGGTGAGAGACTGCTGGAAGCCAGCAATATGCCCCCCCGCGGCGCCAGCGATGGCGGCAGTCATAGAGCCCAGGTTGGAGGCGATCGTCTGGAGGGCGGGCGAAAGCTCCTGGATGGCGACGTTAGCGAAGTCTCGGATCGGCTGCGCCGCCTGATCCCAGTAGGCGCCGGAGATTTGAGTCTGGAGGTTCGTGAACGATGGCCCCAGGTCCTCGAGGACAGTCTTCGTATCCTTGAGTGCCGTAATCAGGACGCCCGCTCCGGCGGCGGCGGCACCGAAGATGCCCGGCAGTGCCAGCAGGGCGGGCGTGGACTTGGCGATCCCCACACTCAAGGAAGAGAACACGCCCAGGCCGGAGCCGATCACCGACACTGCGCTACCAATCAAGGTGGACACGGTGCCGATCTTCACGGCCGCCGTATCCAGGTTCCGCAGGAAGTCATTCAGGTTGCGGCCGATCGACTCGAACACGTTCCCGCCAGCAAGAGCCTTCAACTGGGCCGCCACGCGGGCGAGAGACGTCTTAGCCAGGCGCACATGAATGTCTACCCACCGGGGGTGAGTCAGGCGCTTAAGGTCGAACCGAGCTTTCCCGTCATCCAGGTCGGCATTCACGGTGGCCTTGCCATCGAGCTTGCTGAGCTCGTGCTTGATCTTCTTCTTCTGCTCCTCGGAGAGCTTCGCGTGCACCTCCACGTCAGCCTTGAGGGCAGCGATGCGCGCCTGGAGCTCCTTAGCGGCAGCCCCATCCAGCTTGGCGTGGGCTGGAATATCTGCCTTAAGGGCGTTAAGCCTCGTCTGGAACTGGCGGAACGACCTCTCGTTCACTGTCAGGCCGGCCTTGACGTCACCTGCAGCACGCTCCACGTCCCTCTTCAACTTAGCGAGGTCACCTGGCCGCGTAGACAGGTTGACCGCCGTGCGGATATTGTCGAGCTTCTCCTGGAGCTTCTTCTTCTGCTCCTCGGATAGGTTCGCGTTAACCTTCACCTCGGACTTGATCTGCTGAATCTTCTTCCGAAGAGCCTCCAGCTGTCCCGACTTAAGGTCCACCTCAGCCTTGAAGCGGACGTCAGACTTCGCGGCCTCCTCGCGGGCCTTCTTAAGCGACTCCTTATCGAGCCTCACCTCCGCATCGAAGGCGATATCAAGGTCCTTGACCTGCTTCTGGATTCGCTTCAAGTCACGGCGAAGCTTCTTAGCGAAGTCAGAAAGGTCAGGGACAACCTTGACAGAAAGCTTACCAACTGTCCCCTTACCAGCCATCCCTAACCTTCCTTACCCCAGCGAAGCAAACAGGGCCGCAACCCCAGCTGTGTCATTCGATGATACCACCGACACCGAATTGGCCTTCGCGGGCCGAGGCATCATCTCAGAGTCTTTCAGTGTCGCCTTATTGGTGGCGGACGCCTTAATCAGCAGCGCCAACCTATCCAATTCCTCATTCAACCTCTCCGAGTCATGCGAGTAACCGAACCACTGGTCACCCCCCAGTTCGTTCGCCCGATACAGGCTCCAGGGCTCATGCGGTAGGCGCTCAAGAAGCTGACTTACGAGAGACACCCGGTAATCGCCGTGGACGTCAATCCGGTACAGTGCCCAAAAGTCCGCCGCAGCGTCCGGGTGCCTCTCGAAGAAGTCATCTAGTTCTTGGCGCCTGCGGCTTCCCCCGCGTAAGCCATAACCAGGTTGATAATGTCCTCCATGTCGGAGTCGTCATAGAACTTATCCCAGGCGTCCAGGTCCTTGACGAAGCCGCCATCCTCGAGGGCCTCCATGACGTCAGCGAGAACAGCCAGGAGGTTCACATCGTCCGCAGTATCCCCCATGAACGGCTCCAGTACTGACGTCAGTCGCATCCGCTTAGAGGGACGCAGTGAATGCGGGGGTGCCAGCAGCTCATGTCCCGGAAGCGAGGAGAACGGGGGGAGCTTATCGGCCTTCTTGGTAGCCATGAGACATTCCTTCCAGTGGGGTGTGTGGGGTGTTGGAAGGGGCGCCGCCACACACCCCTACATGGCGGCGCCCCTAGTATATCGGCCGTCAGTTGACGGCGAACTGCTTGCCGTCTGAGGCGGCAACGTTGTTCGTGACGATCACGTTCTGGGCGCCCGTGTTCACGCCGCGAGGCACGTAGGTGGTGATCTGGGTGGAGGAGTCCTTCTCGAACGTGGCGACCACGTTGCCGAACTTCACCTCTCGGACACCATCGAAGTTGGTTCCGGCGATGACGACCTTCGCGCCGACCGCGCCGGAGGCGGGGGTCAGGGTAGTGATGGTCGGCTTCGCGGTGCCGATGCCGGTGACGGTGCGGGGCTCCAGCATCTGGACGCGCGTCTTCCCCGAGTTGGGGGACAGGAGTGTGCCAGCGATCTTGACCTCAGTGAAGTTGTCCAGGCTCAGGGACGGCATGTTACCGGCCAGGGAGACGCGGCGGAACAGGTAGCCGGAGACGATGCGGCCGTCCTCGACGACAACGAGGATGGCGCGCTCACTGGAGGCGTCCAGCTCGATGTCCCAGGCGCGCTTGGTGGCGTCGTAGGTGGAGCCGGGGAACGCCACCTTCATGACGTCCTCACCGAGGTTGACGGCGTTGATGGTGACCTTGTTGGTGACGTCCTCGCGGGTGGAGCGGACGCCCTGACGGTCCCAGGTCCGCTTCGTGGAGGTGTCTCCACCGTCGGACTCGAACTCAATCAGGTTCTCACTGGAGGTATCGCCCAGCCAGGTCCACCCACTCCCCTCCAGGGTGGTGCCGTCACCGAAGGTGTAGCCGTCGAGGTTCGGGGCCTCCGTGTCAGGGGCGGCATAGTAGACGTGCCCACGGCCCGCGATCTGAATCTTGCTGTTTCCGAGGTTAGCCATCAGGCTCCCTTCCTGGCCGTCACCTGAAGGGACGAAACCATGTTGATGTAGTCGGCGGTAGTTCCCATGTCCGTTTCCGGGGTGGGTAGCTGAGTCCACTCGAGGTAAGTGGCCCAGCCTTCGGAGGTCACCATTCCTGACCTCCAAGCTTTCTCAATGGCCTGCACGAGCGCGTCGCTCGCGTCGGACACCTCATCCCCGTCCGGGCCAGTCATGTACAGGCGAGCCCTGATCTGGGTTGCAGCGAACGTCGGCCCCGAGGGGTGAATCCGGGAGATGGTCATCTGGACGCGGCACACGAGCTCATTCATAGGGTCATCCACGTCACCGTGCGTGCGCCACACGATCCGGGAGAGAATCGGCCACTCAGCGGCGCCAGCGGCGGCGGCATCCTGAACGTACCGGTAGATGAACGGGAGGGGAGCGACGAATGCCATTAGAACCCCCCGTTCGCGTGTACGACGCCACGCATGACGTTGATGCCCGGCACCCACGTCCTGTGTCTGGCACCCTCGCGCCCGGAGCGACGCCCCTGCGCATCCTGGTACACGTAGTGGCCGAACTCGACGGCCGCATCATGGTCCGTGGACGGGGAAATGGACCAGTCCACCTTCCCCTGTGACAGGCTGAACGACGCTGACAGCTCCCCCGACTGGATGTGTGCGGCGGCAGCGGCCTCAACCTCGGCGAACACCTTCGCGGCGGCGGCAGCGAACTCAGGCTGACGCGCCACCACGGCAGCAATGTCCTCATGGACGCTCTCAGTGTCGTAGACCTCGATCATCGGGACTCCGTTCCGAGCGTGTCACAACGCACAGACCAGTGGCGAGTCATCGGGGAGGCATCATAGGTGAGCGGCTCACCGGCCTGCTGGAACGTCTTCCCCACCAGCGACTCGGGGCCCTTGATGATCTTCACCCACGAGTGCGGGCCTCCCGGCCACTTCCGTCCAGTACCGAACACCTTCAGGGTGGTCTCATCCGTGAGGTCGCCGCGAATGACGCGGTTCTCCGTGGCCTTCAGGGCGTTACCGGCGGACGGCTGCACCAGCACCTTGTCGATCACGAACGTCTCACCACGCTCGAAACGACGCCCGGTGCGCCCCTCCTTGACGACAGCGAGAGTCACCTCCACCACATGTGGCCCATTCTCCAGGTAGCGCCCGCGGCGGGGCCGGAACCCTACCACAGTGTCACCTCATCCTCGTCGTAGACGGGGTGGTCACCGGCGAAGTCGAGGGCAGACGGGCCGCGCAGATACGTCGGGTCCACCGTCAGGGGACCCTCCAGGGCGCCCAGGAGGCGCGTGCGCCGCGCATACCCGTCCATCTCAGCCCCGGCCACACCCCAACCGGAGGTGCCAGACTGTAGGGCCTGCCAGTCACGGTCGGTGATCTCCAGGATGCCGGACGCGACAGCCTGATTCACCGAGTACGTGTACGTACCCTCGGTCTCATACTTGTAGAGGCCGCCGCCAGGCGCCCTGAGGACACGGGAGACCGACTCAGCCTCCACCATCCGCATGATGACGGAGAAGCTGTAGTCAACGCGACACCGGTTCACAGCGTCAGGCATACGCGACAGGATCAGGGCCTCAGCCCTATCCAGAAGAGCCTGAACCCAGACCTTCTCATCATCCTCCAGGTACCGCATAAGCGACCCCTGAACATCATCCAGTGTTGCTACCGTCACTTCTCCACCTCCTCAGGAAACCAGGCCACGGGGTGGCCGCCAACCAAAACGCCGGCGGCCACCACCCGGGTCACTTGCTGGTGATCTTCACGAACGCGCGCGGGTCACGCAGAACCCAACCGAACTGGGCCTCAGCGAGGATCGCACCCATGTTGCGGTCGAAGAGGTCAACACCACCGGCGCGCTCGGTCGCCTTACGGTAGGTGATGGTCTCAACGAAACCGAGACGCAGAGCGTCCTTGAAGTCGCCGCCGATACCGAGAAGCTTCGCGGCCGGGACCTTAGCCTTCTCGTAGCCGGAGACGGCACGAGAGTAGGTGGCCGGAACACCCAGGACGGTACCGAACTTCGCGGTGATGTCGGGGGCCTGCTGGTAGAGCGGGCGACCCTGAGCGTCCAGGGCGTTGACCAGGTTGCTGCGGAACTTCGGGGCGAGGAGGAAGTGGTCGAACCCGAACTCGGCCTCGTCAGCGTCGTCCAGCACAACCTTGTCGTAGGCGGCGGACAGCTGCTTGGTGAAGTAGCCGGTAGCGGTCGAAGCCAGGTCCAACTCCTGCACCTTCGTGGTGGAGGTCAGGGCCTCCTTGCCGGTGATGGCGGTACCGGTGTTCGCGTCGATGCCGTGGATGACGGCGGTGTCGATGGCGCGAGCAATAGCCTCACCGAGGGCGCGCTGAATGCGAGAGTACTCGCCGAGCGGGTCAGCCTTGGCGGTCTCCTCCGAGTAGAGGATCATCACAGCGGCCTTGACGGGGGTGACGGTCTTGACCTTGCTGGACAGGGTAGCGACCGGCTTCAGGCCACCCTCCTGAACGATACCAGCGGTGGGCTGGCCGACAGGGATCGGAATGGCGGTACCGTTGATGGAGACCGGGACGCTACCGGCGAGGGACTGGACAACGGAGCCGTTCATGGCGTTGTCCCAGATGCCCTTTACGACGGTCTTGGGAAACGCGGCCTCATTCCCGGCGTTGGCGCCGAGAATCTTGGATACTGTCTCGATCTTGGCTTCGTTGTCGGGGTTGTACGCAGGTGCAGGCATTAGCCCTCCTTACTGGTCTGCGAGGCCGAAGAACCCGAGCGCCTCACTCAGGCCGTCATCCTCGGTCTCAAGGTCTGCATCCACCGCAGGGTCGCGGGGGACTGAAGGCGCGGGCGTAGCGTCTGCCTGCTCGCGCAGCGTGGCGAGGGCGTCTACCTGCTCCTGCCACGAGTCTTTGTCTCCGGTGAGGAATGAAGCGAAGCGGGCCGGAATGTTGGCCTTAGAGAGGATCGACTCCTTCTCGGAGAGCTCGGCGGCGGCGCGCTCGGCAGCCTCCTTAGCCTCCAGCTTCTCAGTGAGTGCGGCCAGCTGGGCGCGCAGCTCACTCACCACATCCGCAGGAGATTCCGCATCATCCTTCGGCGCCTCCTCCGCAGGAGTCTCCTCGTCCGCCTCAGGACTCTCAACGGGAGCCTCCTCGGTATGCTCGATGGGGTAGTCAGTGGTTGAGATAGGTCCGTCAGTCTCTTCAACGACGGAGGGCTCAGGCGCGGGGGTGTCGCTCATTTGCGCTCCTTCAGCTTCTCCCGGAAGTACTTGTCCATTGCTCGGTGCGCATCCGCTCCATGAAGGTCCTGCTCGCGCACAACCTCATTGTACACACGTTCGTATTCGGTCTGCTGTTCCTTCCCTTCCCAGTGCTTGGAGGTGAAAACGGGCACACACGTGCAGAAACATCGATCGTGGAATCTGTTGGCCCGAATGCCCGCCGACTCGGATGACTTATACACCGGCCCACGGGAAGCGAGCATCGCACAAAAGCCGCAGGGGCCATTCTTGTTCGGGTGGGTCACGCGGGCGAAAGCGAATGGGCGAGCAATCAGCTCCCCCCTGGAGTTGCGCCGGTACTTGTCTGGCACGTCGGAGAAGACCTTCATGCTGCGGTGGCGCTCCTTAACGAGCTCCTCCTCGTCGAGGGTGCGAACAGCTTCCTCCACCCTGTCGGCGACCTTCCCGAACGCCTCATCCAGTGTCATGCTTTGGCGGCGGCGGGACTCAACCTTCTCGACGTCCTCGACGATCGCCTTCTGTGCCGTCTCGGAGAACTCTTCGAGGTCCTTCGCCAGGTCATCCAGAGCCCCCTCAATGAGCTCAACCGAGGACGGGGCAGTATCCACCGCGTCTGCCACGGTTCGGCGCGCAGCGGCCAGCACGTGCCCCTCCAGGGTGCGTTCCAGGCGCCTCATCCCCTCAGGGGAATCCAGGGCCCCCTGAGTGCCGCGAATCGTGCGGGCGATAGTCTTCGGCGAGTACCCGGGCTGCGGAGGAATCCATGACTCAGGCGCCCCAGCCTTACGGGCCTGCCCCCGCAGGAACAAGGCAGCGGCCGCCCACGCCTGCTTCCTGGCCTGCCACACGAGCGGAGTCAGGAGGTCCCCCACATGCTCCACCGGGGGCGGCTCAGGGAGCCCATCGAACGCCTTGAGGGCATCCTCGGCACGCCGGCGGAACAGCATGACAATGCTGCGCAGGATGCTGTAGAAGAGGGCCTCACTCACCCTTAGGGGCCCCCTCCGCGTCCTCGGGAGCCTCGGGCGCCTCGGGCATGTCCAGGCCCGCGTCGGCATCCATCTTGTCCCCGCGGGCCTTCTCGCGGCGCAGCTGCTCAGGTGTGAGGTGCAGGAACTCGCGGGCCGTCTCGTCACCGATGATGCCCTGACTGTGGGCCTGGAGGGCGTTCGCCATCTGCGCCGACGTGGACGGGGCGGCAGCGTCGCGCCACGTCACCTCCAGGGCCTCAAGCCCCTCCAGTGACATGCCGTTCGCCTGGGCCACAATCCGGCCGACACGCTCCAGGGCGTCGCTGAACTGGCGCTGCTTGTTCTCCGCCCGGGCGATGAGGCGGTCCTTCGCCACGCGCAGGGCCTCAGCGGACGTAGGGTTGTTGTCCGAGGAGACACCCATCATCGACGGGGGGATGCCGGTCATGGCGGACAGCTGGAGGGCGTAGGACCTGTACGTGTTGATGAACGGGTCCAGCGCCATCCCGGTCAGCTGCTTCACGTCACCACCGGACGGGATGGCGATCAGGTTCCCCATGTACGCCTGCATCTTGTCAGGATGCTGAGCCAGCATCTCCGCAGCACCGTCACCCACGACGGCGCGCATCGGGGAGGAGGCCACCTCCTGCGCCACCTGAAGGTTCGTCAGCGTGCGCGAGGCGGCGTCGATGACGGACGTGAGCTCGCGCAGATCGGAGCGCCCATACTTGTCGGACAGGCGAGCACGGTTGAACATGGGGACGATAGAAGCCCCCCACTGGTCCTGGCGCCCCTGGCCGACGCTCGTCCAGTCGTACTTGCCTTTCGCGTAGAACTCCACGCCATCAGGCGTGTAGTAGGTAGCCCCCACATTCCCGTCATCCCGGCGATAGAGGACGACACCCTCCACGACCTCTCCGCGGAAGTTAATGCGCACGCGAGCATGCTTCGCATCCACTGCCCGAATCGAGGCGAACTCATGCTCATCATCCGGGGGTGCAATCACCCAGTAGGCGGCGCCGGCGCTGATGGCCTCGGCTGCAGCAAGGTTGAACTGGGAGTCCATGTCGTTCGCCTGCCACGTCTTCCGCAACAGCTCAACCACGCCAAACTTGTCATCGTCAGCGACACGGTACCCGTCGGGGATCAGAATCTCGGTGAGGACATCCACGGCCATCTTAGCGAACGGGGCCTGAATCTCCAGGACACGCGCCTTCGTCGGCAGGCTGATACCCACCGCGTCTAGGCGCCGCTTCCCCTCGTAGTAACCCTCATAGGTGATAGGGCGGTAGGCGCCAGACGCGAACTTAGAGATCATCTTCTGGAAGCTCACATGAACACCTTCCACTCACCTCGCGGAGCAGTCAGGTCCGCCCACTCCTTCGAGTTCTTCACATGCCTATACAGCATTCTAGCGCCGATCATACACACAGCGAGATCGATCTTCTTAGACGACTTCGGAGACTCCTTCTTCACCGACCAGCGCCCCTTGAACTCATTCACGCGACAGTTCGACACATGCTCACCCAGCGCCGAGTCCCCATCATGGGTGAACGTCTGCTGCTGAATCTCCGTGAACGCCGTCTCCGCAGCCTCAGCGAACTGGTACGCGTGCGACCGCATATCCCAAGCGATCGGCGAAGCGGACATGCCGCCACGAACCGCAGGCACGATCAGCCTGTCGCCGAAGTCCTCAGGCCAAGCCGTGCGAGTGAACGACTCCCACTCGCGCACGTCAGCCCAGAACGCGACCACATTGTAGGTGTCGAACGCCTTCCTGACCCCAGCATCCACGGCAGCCACATTCACCACACCGAGGGGCTTCTCAGGCTTCCAGTGCCCGATCTTGAAGATATGCCCATCCTCCATGCAGCACCCCACGAGAGCGGTATGGTCGTTGGACTTGGAGCCATCGAAGAACATGACGATCCGCTCCCCAGGCTCCACCTTCCGGTCCGGCTTACGGAGCTGCGTCCATTCCTCCAGGGTGATCCAGGACGCCTCGGCCGCGTTCGGGCGGTTCAGGAAGAACCTGATCGACCGAGACTCCGGGTACTCCGGCGACCAAATCTGCTCCTTGATCGACTCCAGATTCACCCACGGGCAGTCCTCATACACGTACTCGAGAGCCTCCGTGAGCCCAACCTGCCCCTCCCCTGGCTCATCCGTCAGGACCGTATTCGGGGGAGCGATACGCGCATCATAGAGCACCTTCGTCTTACCGCGCGTGAGACCATCCTCCTGATCGCACCACGCCTCAAAGATCGCCTCAGCCGACGACTGCTCACCCGGCACCCACGCGTTGCAGGTGCCCATGAACCGGCCACCCATCTTCGCTGCGTTCTGCTGGATCGTCTGCAACATAGCCGGGCCACCCTGGGCGGGCAGCCAGTGCTCGAGCTCATCCCCCACAACGAAGGACACCTCACCACCCTCCATCGAGTGGGCGGAGGAAGTCATCTGCTGAAGCTTCCCCCCGCCCGGCGTCTCAATGAACGTCTTCGCCACCTCGAGGTCATACTTCCGGGCCAGGGGACCCTTCTTCTGACAAAACGCCCTGACCATGCGGATCGTATTCTGGGTGTTGTGCGTGAGAACCCCACCCTCCACCTGGAACAGGTGATCCTCCGTGCCAATCTGAATACACTGCACCGGCACAGACGGCACAGACTCAATCGACACAACTCGACGATACGCAGACAAGGGCCGAGACTCCTTCGGAAGACGGGCCACATGCCTAGACAGTCGCGCAGCAGGGAAACCTGGCTGCGGGATGAACTTCACCACTCGAGACCCATTGTCTCCGTCGTACACGAAGCACTTCTGCCCCAAAGACTCAGCCAGCTCAATGAACGCCGCCAGAATGCGCACATTCGCGTTCTTAAACTGCACCTGCCCCTTCTCGGTCACGTAACCATCCGAGTCCACAAGCCCCTGGAGAAGCGCCAGGCGATCCTCATAAGAGGCTCGCAGGTAGGCGCTAGGGATGTGCTTGTTCTGGAGGACGCCGAGCTCGCGGAGGCGCTCGCGGAACGAAAGGAACTTGGTGTCCTTCATACCTTCGCGCTTACCCTTGTTGCAACGGCGGCACATAGGGTGGCCACTACTACCGATGACCCGGTTCGGATCACCCTCAGCGTACGAGTGTCCCCTTGGGCACATCTGGCGGCGACGGCGAACATAGAGGCGGCCGTCGCTATTCTTCTGGAGATCGGCCTTAATGTCATCCCACCACTCCAGCTCACTGCGGAAGATGGACTCAATCTCATCCTTGTGCGCCCAGTTGATTGCGAATGTTGACCCGGCGCGATCCCCATCGCCCAGCCAGTAGCCGAGGAGGTATGGGGAAACTAGAGACGGAGCACTCCCCCCTCCCCTGCGCGGCACCAAGGGGATGCGAAGACTACGCGCCCGACCGCTATACAGGTAGTCGCGCATCTCACCCGTACTCATTGTCACCACGTCAAAGCGGTCTCCGTGCGGACGCCGACGCTCCACAGTCCACCCGTGCGCAGCGTCAGCAACAACAGTCATCCCATCATCAAAGGTAACTCGATAACAGTCATGGTCGGTGAACACCCGCGTCTTCCCCAGCACTGGCGTGGGATTGCCATCACTGCCGTACACCATGTCACCGACATTCAAGTCTCCCACAGTGCTCCAGCCGCCCTCCACGGGCACCTTAGTATCTAGGGCGAGCGGCTGGCTTTCCGACGTGGCTACGATCTGCACGAGCGGCATGCTCATGGGCTTGGCGCGCACCCCAAACGGCTCATGTCGGTCGAAACCATCGAACCGGCAAGGGCCGAGGAGTTCGAACAGGCACAACGCGGCGGCGAACGGGGAATTATGGGTGACCACCATCGTCTCCCCCACCAGATACAGGCCATCCTCAGCCGCCACAGTGATACAACGAGCATCAACCGGAGGGACCCGGCGGGCATTGACGATGGTTCGCCCGTTCTGGAAGCCCTCCAGCACTCCACCAGGGACTCCCTGGGCGCGCAGCTCGTCCTTGTCTACGTCGGGGAGGCGGAGGTTGAAACGCCCTTCCCGAGCCATGGCGCGCACATCGAGAGTGCGGCGCTTGCGTTTGGCTGAACCAACGAACTCATCCACCGTGAACAGATGCTCGCCGGTGGCGGTGAGGACTGTGCCGTCGGAGATTTCCACCTCCCATGTGTCCCACTGGTCGATAGGGTGGACTTGGGTGACCTTGGTGGGCTTGCCGGACGGGTGGAACACGTAGTCGCCAACGACAAGATCGCCGAAGCGCTTCCATCCATCCGTCGTCAAGATTTTGTGACGCAGGTCATAGCCTTTACCCGATCCCTTGCTTAACCTTCTAATTCCCTGCCTATACACAAAGGAACCCTTATGATTCAGGGCGTAGAAATGCAGAAGGAACTCGATCTGCCGGTCCGTCGGAATGAACGGCTGTCCAGCGCGCGGCCCGTTAGGCTGCACCAGGTTGTCCACCATCCAGGCGGCAGCATGATACCCGAGCGTCCTCTCAGGTAGCTCGAGGGGGAGCGTGTCTGTTCGCTCCCGGGGTGCGGGGAGCGTCTCGGTCACTTCGCGGCCCGCGCCTTCGCCCAAGCCTGGAGAGCGACCACGCCAGCAGACTCAGCCTCGGACTCGTCCACGCGGTTGATCTCGATCTGCACGCGACGCCGATCTCCCTCGGTGAGGAGGAGGCTGGTGAGCATCGTGTTCACAGCCGCCAGCATCGTAGGCGAACGCCGATCCTGCATCTTGTAGTTCGACAAGTCATCACAAGTGGAGTAGAGGACGATCCAGTCAGACGGCTCGTAGTAGCGGGTGAACGTGGACTGCTCCACGGCCTTCCACAGCTTCTTCGCGATCGGGTGCCAGTCGGGGTCAGGCTTCGGGGGCTTGACCTGCTCGGCGACCACGTTCACGGGCTCCACGCCACCATCGAGCTTACGCGCCTGAGTGGTGCGGTGCCCTTCCGTGCTGCGCTTCGGAATCGGACCCTTAACTCCCATCATCGTCTCCTACAAGTATCCGGGGTGCTTACTCTTCGGCCGTGGGCCGCGAGCCTTATTGCCACGATTGTAGCGCCTCTTTCGCGCCTCAACAGACTGCTGCTGCGTCCTAGCCATATGGCAGTGCTGGCAGAGGCTCCTGAGATTGTCTGGCACGTGCGGGCCATCAGGGAAGATATGATCCACCTGATTCGCGGGGTTGCCGCAGAACACGCACACGCCACCATCCCTTTTGAGGACTGTCTGCCTGATCTTCGCCCAGTCCTTAGGGAGCTCCTTACGGCGACGAGATTGCTTACTCCACGCCACCAGCACTGACTCCATGAAGCTCAACATCCGCATACACTCCGCGATCAAAGAGCATGCGCGCCAGGATCGCCTCAACCCTACTGCGAGCGTCGATAAACCTGGCCTCCACCTCATCCAGGAGGTCATCGGCGACTGGAGCGCTCAGACCGAATGCCTCTAGGTCGTCAACCTCACGACTAGTCTCCCTCAAGGAGTCGACAGCCCGCTCAAAAACCTCCATCACAGGACCCCCATCTCCAGCTGGACCGTCGCGTCGAACCCATACCGGTCACCCGCGAACATCTCCAACTGCTCCTCAAGGGCCTCCTGCGCCTCCTGGACGCGGATAACAGCCTCATCCTGCTCCGCGTCACGCCTATGGGCCGGAACATCCCAAGCACCGCACTGGTCGGCATCATTCAAAGCGTCGCGCAGCTCATCGGCGGCGCAGTCCATAGCAGTCAGAGCCACCTTCTCGTGCACCGACGCAATCCTCTCCACGGCGCTCATCGCACATCCCCCGGGTATGTCATAGACACGCCCTCGTTCGACGGGGAGCCTTCGCGGATGTCGAACAGGAACGACGGGGACGCGTCCTTCCCGCCGAAGTAGGCGTGCTGGATCGACAGGTAATCGCCCGGGTAGACGTACATGTCCCGCTGGCCCTCGTTGCGGAAGATGAGGGTGCCGTCGTTCGTGCGCTCGGGATGATTGTCGCAGAGGATGACGTCGACCTCAGGCTTGTTCTTGTCGCCGTAGACGAGTAGATACAGCATGGGTGCTCCTTTCACCAGATGTTGGATCGCTTACTGGAAGGGAGGGGGCAGGGCTCGATACATGGGTGACCCATCTCGGCCAGCTCCCGGACTGTCGGATACGCCTTTCGCGCCTCCTTCGCGCACGTCGAGCACTTCCCCTGCCCAGAGTAGGGGCGCGTACCCGGCCAGTCCTTCACGGAGCTCCGTGGGGGGCGCATCTTCTGGCCGCACGATGAGCACTTATGCTCGACCGTCCAGTCGATGAGCGCCTTGGGGGTGTGGCCTCGCAGCAACTCCCGGTAGCAGGCGTTGCAGGTTCCTCGCCCACCGTAGGGCTTGGTGCCTGGGAACTCCTTCGCCGTCGTGCGCGGGGGCCGGTAGGGCTCGCCGCAGTGAGTGCACTTCGGAAACTGGCGGTCAGTGTTGGGGTTGGTCATGGTGGTCCTTTCGATGGCTGACCAGGAAAGTCTACCACGGCAAGGGGCTCTAGGTAAAGGCGAGGCCCGCCGGGCATACGGAGAAGGAAAGGAAACTTCACTCCGACCCATCCGGCGGGCCTCTATCAGCACGACAAGTCTACATGCGACTACAGCGACCACGCAACCCACCGGAAAACCCGGACAGTTCACCCCCAGAACCACCCGAGGCCACAGGAGGCGATCTGAGGGCCTTTCGGCACCCCACCCAGGCCAGCACACACACCCGCCCCTGTTCGGCTGTCCATGAGCCTCCTGGTGGCCTTCCTGGGGTGCGCGCCGCCCGCCGCCGAGGCCCAACCCTCTCTGGTGAGTGTTGACCAACTAGAGACGATCAACCCAACGTAACCACAACCCAACCCCCTACCTGACTCTAGAGCAAGGAAGTCTTCAAGTTCAGGTTCCGTCTCGATACAGCAAGGAAGGCAAGGACGGGATGAGCAGTCAGGAAGTTGATCCTCAAAGCTCGCCAGAGGATCACTACAGGAGGGCTGGAGTCTCAGAACGTTCAGAGACGACCAGGTGACCGAGTGCCAACTAGGGATGGCCGGAGAGGTAGCCGGAGGATCATCTCTTCCTCCCTGCTCTCGTGGACCAACTGGGCCACAGGCCAAGGCGACGACCAGGGACCAACGGTCCGACGGTCGGAGCGAAGCGAAGGGCGGAGCATCTCTTCCAGTAATAGATAGATCTCTTCTAGTAATAGAAGGGGTTCATATTTACCCTACCCCTAGGGTGCATAGTTACCGGACGCTTGCGGCCCTGCGAGGCGAAACACACCCGACTCCACCTATACATCCAGCGTCCAGTGTGATACTGTTCCAGCATGGAACCCGACGACCTGACCCCACTGTCCACCATGACCCACATGAACCTCACCCACGAGCAGACCGCCCCCATCTACGGCGTCATCGCCCACTACTACCTCGGCCGCAAGTACTCGCCGAGCATGACTTTCGTCCTCCAGGCGCTCGCAGTCATCGAAGCGACCGCCAACATCTCCGAAGATGGCCATGGCTTCTTCGCTACCATGGGTGACATCGTTCAGCACGCCAACCTTGACATGTCTACCGTCGATCGTGTTCTGACTGAGCTCGAAAACCAAGAGGTGCTCGCTCGTCATCGCCGCCCATTCAAGTCATCCATCTTCTGGATTACCTGGGAGAACACCCTCCTCGGCGACGAGGGCGCAGCGTACCTCTACGCAGCCCAGAACCTCATCTGGGACAACTGAACGCAAAGCGGGGGCGCCGCCTACCACTAGCGGCGCCCCCTTGGAACACATCCCAAGGATACCACACATGTACATCTCCCTCCTAACCGCACTCACCTTCGCGGGAGCTCGCGAAGACCTCAGCCGCGTAGAGATCGACACGCTCACCGCCCTCTCTACCTGGAGCGGAGTACAGCAGATCGACGCCGACGTAGCACGCATCGCCGCCCGCGCCCACTACAGCGAGGATGCCACCAAGAAGGCCCTCGCCTCCCTAGAGAACAAGAACCTCATCGTCCGCGAAGCTCGCTTCAGCGGCGGAGAGCGCCTCGCCTCCATCATCTACGTAGACTGGCGTTCAGCACTCACTGAGGAGTGCCGTAGTGACTATGACCGCATCGCCGACGCTGGAGATGGCGCCCGCAACTTCCCCTCCAGCCGAGAGAACAACCCGCACCTTTGGGGCGACAAGCCAACCGAAACTACAGTCGCGGAACCTAAGAAGAGGGTCACAAAAACCATCCGCAACACCACAATCCCTGAGGACTGGCAGCCCAGCGAAAAGGCCCTCGCCAACACCCGCGAGCGCTACCCCTCCATGCCGATCGACATTGAGATAGAGAAGTTCCGCAACTACTACCTCTCCAAGGCCACCAAGCGCAGCAACTGGGACGCCAGCTGGCGCACATGGTGCGCCAACGGTAACTCGTATGCGGATGGGGCATGGGCGGCAGAAGCGAGTGCATCAATGCCAACCATGGAGAACCGGGCGCCAGCCATCAACCCCAACAGCGGGAAACCCGTCACCCGAGACGACTTCGGCTACGCCTGCCTCGACGCAGGCATCGACCCCAACCTCTACATCAACTACTGGAAGCCCTACATGGGGCTCCCCAGCGACACGGGCTGGCCTGAGTGGGCCGCCAAGATCGACCGCTTCTGCGGAAGGGCTTGACAACCCCGTCCAACCCTGTCTACACTCCAGTCATCAGCACACGAAAGGAACCAACAAATGGCCGACGAAACCTTCACCGCACTCCAATACGCAGGCCCCGCCAGCTGACACCGCCTCATCGCACCCACACACATTCCCACTCACCGATTACACCACCCACAGGGGCCTGCAACACCAGCAGGCCCCCACCAACACCCCACACGAGCACATGAACACCGAAACCACAATCCTCGACCTCGCCCTCAGCGGAGACCCCACAGTCCTCCTCGACCTCGACAACATCCACCCCCACCACTTCGCAGACACCCGCAACGCCGCCATCTGGCGCCTCATCGAAGACTACAAGGCCAAAAACCCCGGCCAAGGAATCACCCGGGAGCTCATCTTCGACAAACTCCCATCCATCACCGAGGCCCACGTCACCCCCGACTACCTCCTCGACATCATGGACCTCACCCTCATCTCACACCGAGGACTCGCAGGCGTCTACGCCAACAAACTCATCGACGACACCGCACGCCGCCACCTCGCAGACGCCTGCACCAGGGGACTCCAAATCATCGAAGCTGGCGGAGACCCCAGCGACGCAGAAGCCAGCATCCGCGAACTCCTCAACCAAGTCAGCACCGGCAGCACCACCCTCGTCAACAACGACACCTGCCTCACCCAAATCACCGACTTCACCACCAAAGCAACACCCTTCACCCCCACACCCTGGCCTGACCTAAACCAGATCATCGGAGGCTGGAAGCCGGGTGGGCTATATGTTATCGCGGCGAGACCTGGAGTGGGGAAAACCTTGGCAGCTCTCCAGGCCGCCACAAGCCTCGCAGACACCGGCCACGTCTACTTCGCATCACTCGAGATGGGTGGCCGCGAACTCTGGTCACGCATCATGGCCAACATCGCCAACGTCCCCGGCGACGCAGTAACCCGCCGCCGCCACCCCACCCCCGACGAACAAGCCCGCATGACCGCAGCAGCCCCCCACCTCCGCCAACTCCCCATCCACTTCGACGACCGCGCAAACCTCACCATCGGAGACTTCGTAGCCACCACACGCCTCCTCCACCGCCAACACGGCCTCACCGCCGCATTCATCGACTACATCGGCCTCATCAACGCAGCCCCCGGCGACCGCCGCGCACGCTGGGAGCTCATCGGCGAATACACCAGGACCCTCAAGAACCTCGCCAAAGACCTCCAAATCCCCATCTTCGCCATCGCCCAGCTCGGCAGGCAGGCAGAACAGTCCCCCGGAGGCGAACTCCAGCTCTCCCACCTCAGGGAGTCCGGTAACATCGAACAGGACGCCAACGTCGTCCTCCTCCTCTCCTGCCCCCACGAAAACGGAGTCACCGACTGGACCCGCGCCGACATCCACGTCGCCAAAAACAGGGAAGGACGCACCGGCCACGTCCTCCTCGAGAGGGAAGGCGACTACTCCAGACTGAACCACCTCGGCTGGACCCCCAGCAGGCCTTGACAGCCCTGCCCAACCCTGTCTACACTCCAGTCATCAGCACAACCGAAAGGAACATCTAATGGCCGCCGAACCCGTCTACACCCACCACCCAGACATGATCACCCTCCGCCAAGCCGAAGCACTCACCGGCACCAACTACCAAACCATCCACGACGCCGCCATGCAGGGCCACATCAAATGCGGCCGATACGACGTAGTACCCACCTTCCGCGTCAGCCAACGCGACACCATCAAATGGGCGCAGGAGAAGACATGCTGACCAACCTCCTCAAAGCCGCCTACGCCCGCCTCATCTCCCACTACATGCGCATCCACCCGCAAGCCGCCTACCATCTCATCAACACCACACTCAACTACGGCAGACTCCCAATCCCAGGCAAAACCGGAGGCATCTACCGATCCCTCACCATCAGGCGACACCAAACCACCCTCATCATCCGCCGCGAGCGCCACGGCTGCACCATCATGACCTGGGGGCCGAGATGCGTAGTAGTACAAGGCTCCTACAGTACAGCAGACTTCGCGGACATCATCACCAGAACGCGAGGCATCCTCAACAGGCAACGAATCCTCGACATGAACTGGCGAGCGATCGCGTAAGCGCCACGCCCACAGGAAGGCCCCTCAGAGCCCCACAGACAGGCTTTGAGGGGCCAACCTCACTTCCCAAACCTGCACGCAATCCGAGCGCCTAAGACGCGTAGCGGTCGGTCTTTGGGGGTGGGGGGGTTATCCCCTGGGGTTGCTGGGAAAGGTTTTTGTGTTGCTGGTTATTTCGCTGGCGTGATGTTTGGTGTTTGTGCTGGTCAGGCGTGTTTATGTTTGTTCTCGTCCTTGTGTTTGTGTGTTTGTGTGTTGGTGTGTTAGTTGCGTGCGTGCGCGTGTGTGGTGTGTGACTGTGTGTACGTGTGTTCGATGGTGTAGGTCACGTTGCGTGTTGGTGGTTGTGGGTTGACGCGAGCCGCTGCGTGTGGCGTATGGTTTGGGTCATCAGCAACACAGCCCCGTTGGTGGGGCGAACCGAAAGGAACAGTGAGATGAGCAAGGCGGCGATGCGCATGGTGGTGGCCCTGGTGCTTGGGGTTATGGGCCTGGCGGGTTGTGTGCCTGCCTATGCGGCTGAGGACACTGCCCCCGCTGGTGGGTGGGTGCTCGCCAGTACTGGGGCCCCCGTTGACGTGTCTGAGACTCCCGCGTGCGAGTCGGAGGATCAGGAGTACGGGCCGTGCTTGTGGGACGCCCGCACCATGGGGAACGGTTCGGGGCGTTCGTTCATCGTTGAGGAGGATGGGAGCGTGTCCTATCTGCGGTGGCGTGATGCGCGTGAGGTCGCATTTCCGGGCTGGCTGTGGGTTGGTTCGGTTGAGCCCGCTTCGACGGACGGCCTGCCCTCGTGCGCTGACGTTCAGGGTGCCGTGACCTGTGAGCGGGATGGCCGGTACGTGCTCGAGGTGAGCGCTCGGGCGTGCACTCAGACCATCACCACCGTTCAGGGTGAGCGCTACGTGCCCGGGCCGGCTGTAGCTAAGGCCCTCAGTGAGGGTTGCTCTAAGACCACGATCAAGGGGCACAGTGATGAGGCAGGACTCTCAGGTGCACGCTCTAGTGTCTCTACGGAGGTTGTGCACTCGCCTATGGCGAGCGCGGATGTGGATAAGCCTGTTGTTAAGTCGACTTCTCCTAGTGGCGACAAGGTTGTGGGTCCTGTGGATTCTGGTGTCAAGGACAACTATGACCGTGAGATTCTTGTGGTGGCCGCTGTGGCGACTTTGGGTGGGCTCACGTTGGCTGTGTGGGTTGAGCGTCGCGCTACTCGACGCAGGGTGAGCCGCTTCGGCTCGAGGTGAGTGATCCTCCCTCCTAGTGCCCCCGGTTCCGCTTCGGCGGGCCGGGGGTTTTGCTTTGTCTTCCCGTGGTGGGCGTCGTGAGGGCAGCTGGAGTGCTTTCGGGGTGTGAGTGGTGCCCACGTATGGGTGGGGTGCTGTGAGGTGCTCAGATTGGCTCCCGTGGCCTCTCGTGCATGTAGGCGCGTATGTGTGTGTGGCGTAGGGGTGTGGCGCCGTCGAACAGGCGTTCGATGACGTAGGTCACGCGAATTGGTGTCCGTTCCGGCTTGACTCGCTCTGTCCCGGTGTGTGTATAGTTAAGCCATCAGCACGGAGCGAACCGCTCCACCAAGAAAGGATCACAGCAATGAGCGCCAACGACTACATCACCGACGTCACCGCCAACCTGGCCGAATGGGGTATCGACTACCGCGAGACCACTGAGGGTGTCAGCGTCGGCAACATTCACCTCGAGATCGCCGAGGATGGATACCGTCCTGCCGGCACCATCCTGGACGGCACTGAGACGGTTGCCATCACCAGTTGCGCGGACAAGGCGGCCGCTCTCCTGGCCTTTCCGCTGGCCCGCCGCGCTTGGGGGCTCGGCTACACCGGGGACTTCCAGATCACCTACGTTAATGGCGGCGAAGTTGAGATGACCCTCTCCTGCGGCGGTGTCGACCTCACCATCTCGGCTGGGGTTAATGAGTCGGACCGGTTCACCATCGCGGAGCACGACCTGTTCCGTCGGGCCGTCGTCATGTCCGACCTCGAGGCCGCCCTCACCTCAACCGAACTGGCCTACAGCAACCCTGACGAGGCGTGGCAGGCCCTCTGCGGTGCCAGCGACTTTGAGGCGGACCACTGGGAGGAGATGGTGGTTTTCTTCAATGGTGACGCCCGAATCTACCATGGTGACCGGTACAGTAGGGTTGAGTCTTGCGAGTACGGGAGGATTGCCATCGTGGAAGACGATGGCCCCGACGCCCCGATCTGCGTCATCGACGTTGATGCCGTTTCGGACACGACACTCTGGGCGCCCAGCGATGTGGCAGCCGCCGTCCTGTACACGATCTCCTGACGCGTTCAGGTAGCCCGAATGGTTGTAGCAGGGGTTCGATTCCCCTGCCGGGCACGACACTAACCCACAACACTAGGAGCATCACCATGATCACCGCCGAGGACCGTCTCGCCTATGTGCTTGATTCAGCGATGGATAACCTTGAGTTCGCGCTGGACGCGGCTTCCATTGACTTTGAGGTCATTACTTCGCCGAACACTAGCCAGCACATCGTATCCTTCGCTGAGGGGGAGCGGCTTGCCTATGTCACCGCCGAGCTCTCGTGGGACGGCGAGCCCGCGATTTTCGTGGACATCTATCGCGTGGACGACGATGGTGGTGAGCGCTGGGTGTGCGGGGATATGAGCATCGACGCAGCCATCCTCTACATTGCCGACGCCTGAACGTCAGCGAACCGAAAGGAACGAAACCATGAGCACTGTAAGTGAGCGCGTGAGACTAGCATTCAACGCGGCCACGGGAGAGAGTAAGCCCGCATCATCCTCATGGGTGGCCGCTAATCCGACACACTACCTGGAAGTAAGGAACATTCTGGGGACGCGGCGACGCGAAGCGGTAGCCCAGGTGACGGCAATGGATTCGCTGAACATCAAGTATATGGCTGTGCGTAGCCAGGACTGGACTAGTGTCGACGTGATGAGTCACCTGTTAACCGATGCTGAACGTCGAGCGAAGGCGCTTGCAGCGCTGGCTGACATGCTCGGCTCAAGCGGCTGGCACGTCTACCCCATCCGGGAGGCGCTCACCTGCGGCGGCCTGGTCGCAATCAAGGGTGGGAATCGGGTTCAGGTGTATTCGAATGGTGACGTGAGCGGACATGATGACGTTGCAGTCCGGTTCGCCAAGGATGCGCTCGAGGTGGCGCTCGAGCGAGCACAAGCCAGCTAGTCGGGATGGCCAGCCACGCAGTGTAGTGGCCGCGCCACCTCACCTAGAGGATGATACGCAGCGGGAAACGCAGGGATTGCGGAGTAGCACTTGCGCATGTTGGTTGAGAACTACATAGAGGAACGGCCATAGGTGGCAGGCACCGCACGCACGGCGCCGCCTCGCGTAGTCGATACAGTCTGCCCACCTATGAGTCACCTAGACCGCCCCCACCGTTTCTATGTGTGAGGTTTGCTGTGATCCAATTCTGGTCTAGGTGGCCCATAGGTGACCCGCATCGTGCGGAACCTAGGAAGGAAGTACCATGACCACATATAGGGTGATCACACAGGATGAATGGGATTACCTCACCACCACTGGCGACGTCAGTTTCTACGACTCCATTATCGTCGCTTGCGACATTGAAGCAACCGCCGGTCACGCGGATGACCTAAACGTCGTCATCGAGGATGGGGCGCACCTCACCGTATTAAGTGATGCTTCAAGTTGGTACGCCCTTAAGTCCAGCTCCCTAACCGCATTGTGGAACGGAGATGACAATATGGCGGTACAGGCAGACACAAAGGATGGTGGTGAAATTGAGGTAACCCTAGTCGGCTACCCATCGGACGTGGAGCCCTACATATCCGCAGCTAGTAATGGCTCGGTGCACTTCAACCGCGTCGATAGTCTCGACAGTGAGAGCTCCACCGATAGCCCCGAGCACTACACGTGGATAGGTGACGCGTTGGCGCGATCTGGCGCCCCGGAACTCTCAGCTGACTTGCAGTCCTGGGACTTGCTTGACGCCCTCTTCCCCGACAATCCGCATCTATGGAACGTTGGGAAGTACCTCACCCGGTTCGGCCGCAAGGGCGACGCCGGTAAGCGCGTAGAGGACCTGCGCAAGGCCGCCACCTACCTCGAACGCGCCATCAAGGCGGAGGAGAACCATGCCAGCTAACGCGCCACTCGAGCACCGACTCGTCACGCACGCCGACATGAGGCGCATGCCCGACGGCGCCACCGTATACAACGATATACGCGAGCGATGGGTCAAGCACGGCCCATGGTGGCACCTGGACGACGGCGACACGCGCCTACTCGGCACAGAACTCAAGCGCCTATCGGCGTGGCTGTACGTGCTCGAGCCATTCGACCCTGCCCGATACGTCTGGCAGCACTAACCCCACACAAGGAAGGAACACTCACCATGACCACACACATTGATGCCACAGACGTAGCGAACCAGTTAGCCGGGATGTGGCCCCATGCTCGCCTGCACGTAGCCCCAACGCCCACGGGGTACACGGTAGTGCTCGGCGCAACAGCGGCCGAGCTCACCCCCGATTGGTGGACAGTGCGCAAGCCCGACCAGGCGGATCGGTACTGGGGGTACGTCGAATGCGATGAGGTAGTCATCGCGGACACGCTCGCTGAGGCGAACGCCCACAATTTCCACGACTCTGTTAAGGGGCGGGTCACGGCATTCGACCAGCGCTTGAAGGCCCGCAAGGTTGGTGACGTGTACAGCATCACCACGGCAGAGTCTGAGACCATCACCATCATCCCCATTGGTGGGATGATCGCGGTCACCGCTGGCGGTGTGACACATGAGGTTGCGACGATGGGGCACGCAATCATGGCCGTGGGTGCCTTGGTGGCGTCCACGAAGTAGGTTCCCAGACAGGGGGTTCCCAAGAGAATAGGGGCCTCCCAACAGAACAGGGGGTTCCCAAGA
>ERZ773068.122-NODE-122-length-41185-cov-9.676295_pt1 | contig 41185 bp, 35 predicted proteins | sample MGYA00580620_ERZ773068 | MGnify/ENA primary metagenome ERZ773068 (study PRJEB29015, sample SAMEA2737983) | human oral metagenome | biome: human oral; feature: human-associated habitat; material: dental | place: China | collected 2101 ... | reverse complement strand
CAGCCATGATGGTCCCGATGGTCATCAGCGTCAGCGAGATCCAGCGCGTGCTGAAACTCGTTGAGCAGGCGAAGCTCGAGCTCTCCCACGAGGGCAAGGAGTACTCCGACGAGGTGCAGATCGGCATCATGGTCGAGACGCCGGCCGCCGCTGTCATCTCCCCGCTGCTCGCACAGTACGTCGACTTTTTCAGCATCGGCACGAACGATCTCATCCAGTACACCCTCGCGGTCGACCGCGGCAACGCCCAGATCGCACACCTCTACAACCCGTTCAACCCCGCCGTCCTGCGCCTCATCCAACGCACGATCCAGAGTGCGCGCGAACACGGCATCTGGGCCGGCATGTGCGGCGAGATGGCGAGCGACCCCTATGCCGCCATCATCCTGCTCGGCATGGGCATCACAGAGCTCTCCATGAGTGCACCGTCCATCCCGCGCGTCAAGGAGATGATCCGCTCCGTCACCTCGGCACAGGCGAAGGAGCTCCTTGACGACATCATGAAGATGGAGCACGGCGTCGAGATCCGCACCTACCTGCACAAAGTGCTCAAGGCATCCGATGCCAGCGCGGAAATCTGAGAGAGGCAAACTGTTGCCCGAGTCACAGACAGATCCATCCGACTGCGGCATACTATAAGCGTGTGTTATATTTATTTTGAAAAAACTCCTGCTGTGCTTCGGCGCAGCAGGAAATTTTCATTTTGGTGACTTTCATGAATCTTTCCATTGATTCGACAGTATGCATCTCCTGCGGCATGTGTGAGGAGCGGCTGCCCGCTGTCTTTCATATCGACCGCACGCAGCGCTCCGCCGTCATCCTGCGGCAGCCGACCTGCCTCGAGCAGGACGACGCACTGGAGGCGGCCGAGGACTGTCCCGTCGGTGCGATTGCTGCCTCCGCCTCCGAGAAGACGTGATGTCGGTACGGCAGCCGATTGCCTCTGCGTTTCAATATTTATAGAGCTTCATCACATTTATAGAAAATATTTATGCAGCACCAAGTTTTTCAATCATGCGCCGCACCGAAATCGCTAGACATTCCGCAGAAAGAAGCGTAATATAGCAGCTATACCGGAGTTCTGCTCATAATAATTAAAGGAGGCTTGACCAGATGAACATTCATGAGTACCAGTCCAAGCAGATACTGCGTGAGTTCGGCGTCAACGTACCGAACGGGCTGCCCGCGTTCAGTGTCCAAGAGGCCGTCACCAATGCCGAAAAACTCGATACTCCTGTTGTCGTTGTCAAGGCGCAGATCCATGCGGGCGGGCGCGGCAAAGCCGGCGGCGTGAAGCTCGCAAAGAGCGCCGAAGAAGTCCGTGCCGTCGCACAGGAACTTCTCGGCAAGGTTCTCGTCACACATCAGACCGGTCCCGAGGGCAAAGTCGTCGAACGCCTCCTCATCGAAGAGGCGTCAAAGATCAAGAAGGAATACTATCTCTCCTTTATCATCGACCGCCATACGGCAAGCGTCGTCATGATGGGCTCGGAGGAGGGCGGCGTCGAGATCGAAAAAGTCGCTGCCGAAACACCCGAGAAGATCATCAAGGAATACATCGATCCCGTCATCGGTCTGGCAGGATTCCAAGCGACGCGCATGGCATATGCCATCAACATCCCGGAGGCCGCCATCCGCAGAGCCGTTTCAACCATGCAGAAGCTTTACACTGCATTCGTTGACAAAGACTGCTCTCAGCTCGAGATCAATCCGCTCGTCCTCACCGAGGACGACAAAATCGTCGTGCTCGACGCAAAGCTCAACTTCGACGACAGTGCGCTCTTCCGCCACTCTGACATCGCGATGCTGCGCGACGAGAGCGAGGAGGATCCGAAGGAGCGCATGGCGGCGGCAGCGGGGCTCAACTACGTCAACCTCGGCGGTGACGTCGCATGCATGGTCAACGGCGCAGGGCTTGCGATGGCGACCGTTGACATGCTCAAGTTCTACGGCGGCGAGCCGGCGAACTTCCTCGACGTCGGCGGCGACTCCGCGCCCGAGAAGATCGCCAAGGCATTCAGCATCATGCTCGAAGGCGGTCAGGCAAAGGGCATCTTCGTCAATATCATGGGCGGCATCAACCGCTGCGACAACATCGCAAAGGGCATCATCGAGGCCGCACATATCATCTCCAAGGACGGCAGTTCCCTCCCCGTTCCCGTCGTCGTACGCCTCGAGGGTTCGATGGTCGAAGAGGGGCGCGAGATCCTGCGGAACACCCCTATCACCAACGTATTTGCCGCGCCCACGATGGAGGGCGGCGCCGAGCAGATCGTGAAACTTGTCGCTGCGGCTAAGAACTAAGAGGGAGGGCGCACCATGTCAGTTCTGATTGATAAGGACACCAAAGTCATCGTCCAGGGCATCACCGGCACAGCGGCGATGTTCCACACGGAGCAGATGCTCAAATACGGCACGCAGATTGTCGCCGGCGTCACCCCCGGCAAGGCGGGACAGACGGCGCTCGGCGTCCCCGTATTCAACACCGTCAAGGATGCGGTCGATGCGACCGGTGCAACCGTCTCCGTCATCTACGTCCCCGCGCGCTTTGCTGCGGACGCCATCCTCGAGGCGATCGACGCGGAACTCGATCTCGTCGTCTGCATCACCGAGAACATTCCCGTTCTCGATATGGTCAAGGTACGCCGCTACATGCGAGGGAAAAAGACACGCTTCCTCGGGCCGAACTGCCCGGGTCTCCTCACCTCCGGGCAGTCGAAGGTCGGCATCACACCCGGCAGCGTCAGCAAGCCCGGCCACGTCGGCCTCGTCTCGCGCTCCGGCACCCTCACATACGAAGCGGCATTCCAGCTCACGAACGCCGGCATCGGACAGACCACCACCGTCGGCATCGGCGGTGACCCGGTCAAGGGACTTGATTTCATCGACGTATTGCAGCTCTTCCGCGACGATCCCGACACCTACGCCGTGCTCATGATCGGCGAGATCGGCGGCACAGCAGAGGAGGAAGCCGCCGCCTGGATCAAGGAGAACATGCCCGACAAGCCCGTCGGCGCATTCATCGCCGGTCGTCAGGCACCTCCGGGCAAACGCATGGGACATGCCGGCGCGATCATCTCCGGCGGCAAGGGCACAGCAGCGGACAAGGTCGCAGCGCTCAACGCGGCAGGCATTCCCGTCGCAGAGACCGTCGCGCACATCGGCGAGACCATGGTCAAGCTGCTCAAGGATAAAGGCATCTATGACAAGTGCCGCACCTGCTGAGGCCGCTCCTTCCATGCAAAGAGAACGCATTGTGAATTTTTTACACAAAATCATTCCCGCAGTCCTCACCTTCCTTACCCTCAGCCTTTCATTGCCTGCCTGCGCGGCTCCGCCCGCAGTCGATACCCAGCTCGACATCATCGCACACAGCAAAGAAGTGTGGAGCAGGGATATCTCCTTGACGGAACAGATGTGGCACCTCGGCAAAGAAAAAACGGATTGGTCTGATGATATGTCAGGCATTTCCTATGCCGTTACCGATCTGGACGCAAACGGACGACTCGAGTTGCTCATTCGAGGCCTGTACTTTGATGTTTCCGCCTTTTTGGAGGCAAAGGCTGCAGGCCTTGGAGAGCCTGCTCTCCAAGCGATGACAGCAATGACAAGCATCCCCCGCAGCATCGACAGCTACGTCTACGAGATCAGCGCAGACGGCACGCGGCTCGAGCCTGTACGAACGGATATTCCGCCGGCAGACTACACCATCACGCCCGACCTTTCCTACCTGTGGGGGCATAATGTCCCCATGGTCATGATCGACGGAAATCGCGTCTATCATATTGATACGTGGATACGCACGGGGCAAAGAGACGGCCGCGAGGAATCAATGCACCAATATCAGCAGGTTTTCCTAAAGGACGGCATTCTTCACGTAAGCGCTGTTGCGGCGAAATATTCCTACGCAGATTCTTCGTCCGCCAATCAGCCCGGCTTCGTTGATGCCTCTGCTGTATTCTACGTGCCGTATATAATGCATGCCGATCCGTATGGCTCTGAGTTTCAGGCATTTCTCGCCGATTTTCTCCCCTCCCGCGGCAATCCTACGAAAGCAGCGATCCAATGGAAGCCCTACGCTGAGCTCGACAGGAATCCCCGTCAAGCGCTTGCCGATTCCTGGCAGGGATTTTCCTATGGTGACCGCTGACGAGCATCAACGCCAAGGCCCGTTTGCAAATGCAGGAGTGTGCGAACATCTCCCCGAAATGAAGTTCCAAGAGGCGAAAGGGCGAACACAATGCGCCGTACCGATAGAAAGAAATCTATGCTCGCTCCCTCATGATGCGCCTGTCGCATGAGGAAGGAAAGGCAATCAAAAACAGCGATTTGCATGGTGTGCAAATCGCTGTTTTTGTATATAGCCTTACATCTCCTCTGCAGGAGCGATCCGATGCAAAAGCGCACGCGCACACTCTGCTGCACGCACAAAATCCTCCCGCGGCAGAACGAGCAGGACGTAGTCCTCGTTGTTCATGTCCATCGCAGCGAGGACATAATTGTGCCACGATGCGTTCACCGCCTTGCTCCAAAGGGGAATCCCGTCCGTTTCACCAAGCATATCCGCATGGACGGCGAGCCCCGTACCCGCTGACAGCGTGTCTACGGCAGCCACAAAATCCTCCTTCCAGCTCTTCCAATCGAGCGCGATTGCCCTGCCGCTGCGCACGAGTTTTTTGCAGAGTCTTTCCCACCCGACATCAACGCCCGCCGCGCCTTTCGCCTGCATCTTCTTCCGGAGGCTCTTCGTATACGCGGCGTCTCCGAGCAGGATGTCCGCCAGCGCAGCGAATGCATCTGCGATCGCTTTCGAGTCGTCCTCCATCGGCTCATACTCCCTTGCAGCGGGGCGCACTCTTTTTTGCACGAAGTCTTTCATGATCCGCGCGGCATCGTCATAGGAGATCCCCGCACGGCGATACTTCTTTCCGTCGATTTCCAGCAGCAGGTCTGCCTGATCGGCAGCCTTCCCGCCCACCGCCTTCATGGACGTGCAGCCCTCGACTGCGTGCGGCGGGCAGAGTTCCACGAACATATTGCGTCCGTCCTGCATTGACTTCAGCTCGTTCTCGATGCCCACGATGTGAAAGCCGTGCCGGTTCATCGAGCTGCTCTTCAAGCACCAGTCCTCATATGTACTGAATATCTTCGCCTGAATCAGATTGTATAGGCTCATGTGAATCTCCTGCAATATGCCGCAGCCAGAAAGCTCCCCTTCCCCTTTTTCTTTACAAGCCCCATCTTTTCCATAGGATTACCATACGATACTTTTCGCCGCGGGTCAAGCAGGAGCCCCTTCCAAAAAGGTCAACGGGAGTTGTGGAACCAGAGATGATCCCGCGTTTGTGCCCGGGGGCTGCGGGAAATTCGGCTGCATCGACTGAAGGCGGGGGCATGATGACGCCGCAGGGTGCATGCCCTGCGTCAGCAGCCGCCTCCCCGTGGACGCTCCTGCAGCGCAAGAGTCCGCGCAGATCGGCAGCGGCAGATAAAATTTATGATAAGCACTTTCAATGTCGTTGTATTCTTCTGAAAATCGCGCTATAATAAAATATAGAAGCAAACGGGGCCATGTCCCTGATCCGCACGCTCGGTTTCCCCGCCTGCGCGGAGGATCAGACGCAGAGCGGCGAAAGGGGTGCCCTCTCCCTCATATTTCTCACAACAGGAGGTATGTCCAATGAATCAGGAACAGCTGAACCGCATGCAGCATGACAAGGGCTTCATCGCAGCGCTCGACCAGAGCGGCGGCTCCACGCCCAAGGCGCTGAAAGCGTACGGCATCGACGAGAGCGCGTACCACGGCGATGACGAGATGTTTACACGCGTTCACGAAATGCGCACACGCATCATCAAGAGCCCGTCATTCGACAAGAACCAGATCCTCGCGGCCATCCTCTTTGAGAACACCATGGACCGCCAGATCGACGGTCTCTTCACTGCGGACTTCCTTTGGACCAAGAAGGGCATCATCCCCATCCTAAAGGTCGACAAAGGCCTCGCCGAGGAGAAGGACGGCGTCCAGCTCATGAAGCCCATCCCGGGTCTCGACGCCCTGCTGGACCGCGCAAAGGAACGCCACATCTTCGGCACGAAAATGCGCTCCGTCATCAAGCAGGCAAACCCGGCCGGCATCCGCGCCATCATTGACCAGCAGTTCGAGGTCGGCATGCAGATCGTCCGCAAGGGTTTTGTCCCCATCCTCGAGCCGGAGGTCGACATCCACTGCCCCGATAAAGAAAAAGCAGAGGAGATCATGCTCGGCGCCATCAAAGAGCACCTCGCAAAGCTGCCCGCCGATGCCAAGATCATGTTCAAGGTCACCATCCCGACCGTCGACAACCTCTACGAAGGGATCATGAAAGACCCGCACGTCGTACGTGTCGTCGCCCTCAGCGGCGGCTACACGCAGGACGATGCGAACGAAAAACTCGCGCGCAACCACGGCCTCATCGCCAGCTTCTCCCGCGCCCTCGCACAGGAGCTGCGCGTCAGCCAGAGCGACGCCGAATTCGACGCCGTCCTCAAAAAGGCCGTCGACAGCATCTATCGGGCATCCATTACCTGAGGGCACCGATACTTCTCCTATATTCTTACGAACAAATCCCCTGCCGCACGAATCGTGCGGCGGGGGATTTGTTCATGTGTTAATTTTTCCAGTTATAACTGATATCTTTGAATTTTCTCTATTTTTATTGATTATAACCAACAAAACTTCTTATGTCCACAATTTAACTAAGTCAGCACTTTCACTTGTCGGAGATTTTTCCTTAGACAGTTTCTCCACCTGAATCAGGAGAGGCATTTCAAAACTCGTCCCTGTAATGATGCACTGCCCTGGCGCAAGGGTTGGGATCTGATTGCGAGAGATCGTATCCAAGGTATTTACAGTGTTCGCAATCATCTTCAAATCCTGCTCGTTTACTAAACGATGAATAAAATAATTATGCAGCTGAGACACAATCGTAGGTGATATATCGTATGGGCGTTGGCTTGCTAACGTGATGTAAAAACCAAATTTACGCCCTTCCTTTATAATCTCCTCAAAGACCTCCAAACGATAGTCCTTCCACGACTCTTCCTCTCGAGTGGACTGCGATGACAGGATATTATGCGCTTCATCTATGATAAGGTGTACTGTTTTCATTATTCCGGAGGCATCAGAAACTTTTTTCTTGTGCTCATCGTACAACTGTTTAGCGACAAGTAGGGGAATCATTTTTTTCGCTTCGGAGTTACAATGGCGAAATGATATAACAGTTAATAACCCCCCATCTTCCTGGTCTTCGGATAGACGAATTGTTTTTTCTATAAAATCAGATCGACTTTCGATTCTCTGAATCAGAGGGTTGATATGCTCAAAATTCACTTTTCCATATGCAAGAAAATAAATCAATTGCGAGTGAACTGCGACCCTAAGTTTTTCTGTTGCAGTTAAGTGTCGAATCACATCAAAAGCATCTGTATGTCGTAAAGCATAGACAAAGCCTTCGCTCTTGCTCACAATCTCATTGGGCTGTATGCTGTGAAGATAAACTCCTGCCTCTGTATAATAGGTGTTGCTCTGTGAATGCCACAGTGCATTCAGCCAACTAAGATCAATTGATTCTCCTTGTTTGTCATAATATGTTCCTTTTGTATCAAATCCTATAATATCCAAGGATTTATGCAGCAAACTGAGCATATCTTTGTTGTTGTTCTGTTTGAAAATATTAAAAAAGGACGCCCCTAATCCTTGAATTATCGTTTCAGGTGTTATGTCATAAGAGTTTCGATCCACATAATATTTGATAGCTGATTTCAAAAAGGGGCGCTGTGTTTTTTCGGTAGCAGAATATAGGATCGACAAGGTTTCTATATTCCAAAACACATGGGGTGTCAGCAGCAGTTTTTCTCCTTTATTGCTGTGGGTCGACAATTTTACGGCATTTTTTCCATGGTGCAACACCCCGTCTTTTATATACTCCCCATTAAAATCAAAAATAACGAACTTGCTATTGCCTCCAAAGTTTTCAACAATCTCGGTATTCTCCTTCGCAAATAATTCGGTATATATTTTTGTCAGTGTATTGGACTTACCGCTGCCAGTATTGCCAAAGATACCAATATGCGTATTAAACAGTTTATCCCAAGCAAGATCAACTGGTATATGATTGGATACACTTTCCCCTATGGAGAGTTTCTGTGAGGAATTTGAAGCTCCTTTTTGTAATATGCTTCTTATTTCATCTTCTGTGAGTAAAACCGCTTCATTAAAAATCATCGGAAACCGCTTGATTCCGAACTCAAATACACCGCGATAAATATCTCCAAGCAGACTAACCTCTATATACCGCTCAAACCGATCTCTGGAAAATTCCTGCACAGACGGCTCATTCTTTTTATCCTGCAAAAACTCCTTTTCCACGCGACAGATAATTTTATGCGAACCTCTTATGATGCCGATATAGCTCCCAATGGAAATGCCATCATAGATAGCTCCATTGTAGTGAAACGATTCCAGATTCGATTGTTCGTTCATCAGTACACTGATTTTTAGGCCATCAATCGAAGTGACATTGCCAACAACATAGTTATCATGCATCGTACTCACCTAACAAGGACAACAGAAATTCAAAATCCCCTTTTTGATTCTCGTAACTTTTAGGCAAATAAACGATATTTTCATGCCCCTTGAATAAATTCTTATGTTTCTCCTGTTCTTCCAACGAATAAGAAATAATAATAACCAAAAGCTCAGGATTCAACAATGAGCGGCGGAAAATATCCGTAATGTGTTCATCCGCAAACGAAAAACCAAACACAATCAACACCGACTGTTTTCTCTCCAACTCATAACTAAAGGATCGAATCATTTGATAGTAATGTTGCTCGAGAACAGTCGAAGAAAACTTATTTTTATCTGGATTTATGATGGGTATTCTTTCATACAGTGAAAAAAATTCTTTTAATTTATTTTTATCTAAATTAAGTATTGATACTTCCTCATTAAGTATGGCAACAAAATCGTCTATTACAGGATTCATACTTTGTGCAACAACTTTTTCCACTTTCTCTAGGGAAATATCAAGTTCATCAACTGTTTTTCTGATAAATGCAATATCTTGATTGTCATTGATGACCAAAATGCTATTCTCTTCTACTTTCCACGATACAGAACCATGCATCTTAAACAAATTGATTGTTGGAACCTCTCGCCTATAGTTATCATTATACCCGCTATGTGTAACATTTAGATAGAAATTTTGATTGCTAATATATCTTCTAAACACCCCTCTAGCTCCGTCATTGAAATATACAAGAGGATGCTTTACTAAAAAGTCATCAAATGCTCTTTCAAGCAGTAAATCATAATTTGTCGAGAAAATATTTATTCTCTTTGGACGCTCATTGCTTTCAGAATACAAAAAAGCATATAAGGTTCCTGCTAATTTTTCATAATTTACGACAACTTGATCACCTCCATATATCATGTCAAAAATGTCTTTCCTCAACGCAATGGGAGAAACTATTTTTTCAAAATAATACAGATACATAAATATTCGCGCTGTATCCGAGAGATTTTTGTGACTAACGACATCTTCAAACGAGGGGCAGTTCTCCCCCAAGCTCAACGTCGGATAAAGAGGGGCACTCGCCCCTGACCCCATCAAAAAATTTATATTTTTCCCCCGTATCAATTTATCAAACTTAGTCCTATCCATAGCATTCGCCTCCCTTAAAAAGGGTCATTAAATTGTTCCAGTGTGATTGAAGGTGTGTATTACGAAGATTTACGAATTTTTTCCTGCGGATACTACCCCTTATTTTGCATGTTTATATAGCATAACACCGGCCTCATTAAGGCTGGCAGCAACCTTCCCTACTCCCCCACAAGCCCCATAAATTTCTCAAAAAACGCCTTCAGTTTCTCTATTACAGACCGTTTCTTCTCTGCGCGTCCGCCGCCGAAGCGGCGCACGGGCGGGAGGATCGCATCGATGGCGGTGCCGGTGGTCTTGAGCCGGCCGTCGCGGAACGTACTCGCGACGAACCGTTCCGTCTCGTCGGGTTTCAGATTCTCCTCCGCGACTATGGAGGCAAGTGCCTTTTCTTTCTCCTCCGTGACGTACGTGCGCCAGTCCTCCATCACCCGAGTATCCGTATTGACGGTCGCAATGAACCCGTCGATCAGCTCTTTCTTGCTGCGCAGCTCGGGACTCGACCCAACGGCACGGTCGATCACGCCGATGATGCTCTTGTCCGCGCCGTTCGCAGCATGATACTTCTCCACGAGCATGAGGATGTAGTCGATGTTGATATCCACCTGCCGGATGAGTTCCAGCTCGAACACAACATCGTCGTTGATGTTCTCCCTCTCCGCATTCCCCTGCCCCGTCAATATATGGTGTATATCGAGGTAGACACTCTGGTAGTCCTGCAGATCACGCGGCGGCAGGAGCGGATCATCCTCCGCAAAGTCATCAAACGCCATGAGGATATTCCGCAGGCGCAGGATACTGCCAAAAACACGCACAAAATCCTTCTGCGCCGCCTCGCCTAAGACCTGCTCTCCAACAGTGAACTTCGCACGCAGCTCTGCGATCAGCTCCGCATAACCCTTGTGGTGCTGCCCCTTTTCATCATCATACCCGTCATAGTAGTCGCGGAAGCCGCGCAGAAGAACGACACTTTCGGCATTCTCATCGCCAAAGAGCGAGATCGCATCATCCGTCGCCTTTGCCAGATTGCGGAATGCGACAATATTGCCAAATGTCTTGACCGAATTCAGAATCCGATTCGTGCGCGAAAACGCCTGAATCAGCCCATGGTATTTCAGATTCTTGTCCACCCAGAGCGTATTGAGTGTCGTCGCGTCAAAGCCCGTGAGGAACATATTCACCACGATGAGGAGATCGATCTCACGCTTCTTCATCCGCTGAGAGAGATCCTTGTAATAGTTCTGGAACGAATCGCCGTCCGTCGAGAAATTCGTGTGAAACTGCGCGTTGTAGTCCGCAATCGCATCATCAAGAAAGTCTCGGCTCGTGCGGTCAAGAGTCTCCGTATTAAAGTCCTCATCGGGCAGTGCATCCTCGGGATCGTCCTCATTCACCGCATAGCTAAAGATGGTCGCAATCGTGAGACTCCGCCCCGTCTCCCTCAGCTGACGGCGCAGCTCCTCATAGTACGCCATGCACGCGGGAATCGACGCGACGGCAAACATCGAGTTAAAACCGAGCACGCGCTGTCCCTTGAGGGAATACGCCTTGCTCCGCATCGTCTTTTGGTCAAAATGATCCAGGATGTATTTCGTCACCGCGCAAATGCGCTCGGGCGCGGCGAGTGCCTTTTCCCGATCAATCGCACGTACCTCTTTATCATCGACCTCATCTTTGCTTTTCATCGTATTGATATAGTCAATACGGAACGGAAGCACATTGCCGTCATTGATCGCATTCACAATCGTATAGGTGTGCAGCTTGTCCCCGAACAGCTGCGGCGTTGTCCGCGCAGACGGCTTGCCCGCCCCTGCCGCATTCGGTGCAAAGATCGGTGTCCCCGTGAATCCGAAGACGTGATACTTCTTGAACGCCTTTGTGATCGCCGTGTGCATCTCACCGAACTGCGAGCGGTGGCACTCATCGAAAATCAGCACGACATGCTTGCCATAGATCGGATGCGACTTATTCTGCCGGATGAAATTCGACAGCTTCTGTATCGTCGTCACCACAATACGCGCCGCGTCATTCGCAAGCTGCCGCGCAAGCACCGCCGTCGAAGTGTTCCCGTTCGCCGCCCCCTTCTCGAAGCGGTCATACTCCTTCATCGTCTGGTAGTCGAGATCCTTGCGGTCGACCACGAACAGCACCTTGTCAATCTCCGGCATTGCGGAGGCGAGCTGCGCCGTCTTGAACGAGGTCAGCGTCTTGCCCGAACCCGTCGTGTGCCAGATGTAGCCGCCGCCCTCGATGCGCCCCCACGTCTTGTAATTGGACGAAATCTTGATGCGGCTGAGAATCCGCTCCGTCGCCGCAATCTGATACGGGCGCATGAGCATGAGCACTTCTTCCGTCGTAAAAATGCAGTAACGCGTCAGAAGTGCAAGCAGCGTGTGCCGTGCGAGAAACGTCCGCCCGAAATCCATGAGGTCAGTAATCAGTCGGTTGCACGCATCCGCCCAAAAAGACGTGAACTCAAAGCTGTTGCTTGTCTTTTTGCTTGCCTTGCGCCCCGCCGCATCCATCTCGCGGATATGGCTCACACGCGTCGTATTGGAATAGTACTTCGTATTCGTCCCGTTCGAGATCACAAAAATCTGGACATACTCGTACAGCCCTGCGCCCGCCCAGAAGCTGTCCCGCTGATAGCGGCGAATCTGGTTGAACGCCTGACGGATCTCCACGCCGCGCCGCTTCAGCTCCAGATGCACGAGCGGCAGCCCGTTCACGAGAATCGTCACGTCATAGCGATTCGTGTGTGCCGCCGCATTCTCTCCCGCGTCCGCACTGCCCGCCACCGCATACTGGTTGATCACCTGCAGTCGGTTGTTATGGATATGTTCCTTGTCAATCAAACGTATATTTTTTGTTGTGCCATCATCACGTTTTAGATTCTGAATATAGTCCGTCTGGATGCGGCGCGTCTTCTCCACAATCCCTTCACTCGCGGGTGCAATCGACGTCTTGAAAAAACGTTCCCACTCCGTATCCGTGAACTCATAGTCGTTCAGTGCCGAGAGCTGCGTACGGAGATTGGCGATCAGCTCCGCCTCATCGTGAATAGGGAGATATGCATAGCCCTCCTCCTCCAGCAGACGGATGAGCGCCCGCTCCAGTGCTGCCTCTGACTGGTACGCCCCATACGGCGCACGCTCCTCCCGTACATACTGTGCGAGCACCGTACTCTCCTCCGCGCTCGCGATGAGATTGTAGTACATGATGACCCTCGTTTTCTTCTCCCAATAGTATATTTGTAAACCTCATAAAACTATCTGCGAACCTTACAAAACAGATTTTTACCTTACAATTTTATTCCAAGCTTACAAAGCCAATATTTTCAGGCCTCAACAGATAAAACATCCCGGTTGTAAGGTACTGTTTTCTCCCTGTTACCTTACAAAATAGAGAAGCAACCTTACAATTTTTCCTTTTTAGGCAGTATCGCCTCATAGGTGCGATTGGGAGCGAATTTAGAGCCATTCGCTTTCACAAGCCCCATGCTAATGAGCACATTAAGCCGAGCCAGAATCGTTCCAGCTGATCTGTTTTCTACATACACCGAAAGATCAGAGCGGCTCGCCGGGCCATGATTGATCATGTAGGTGAGCAGCATCTGTTGTATACGATCCAGCTTGTCCCAGACAGCAGGACCCACATGATCAATCGTATGCAGCTCCTGTCGTTTCCTTCTCATAACAATATTATTTCGCAGCACAAGCCTGACCGACTCTTTCGGTTCGGTATAATCCGGCGCATCAAGGAAATAATCGGCCATCTCCTTGTAGATTCGATTGACACCTTCATTGAGCTCCCTCACCCAACCGAACTCGGTCAACACACGTGAGATACGCGGATTACGCGAGTAACGCGTTTCCTTGATATTCTCAAGGGTCACAATATTTGGCAGCTTGCCAGGGCTCTCGATCTCAAGGCGATCATCATACATACTCACCTTAATGTAGCTCCCGCTCATTGCATACTCCCGATGCGTTACCGCATTTACAATCCCCTCAAGCCATGCAAATTCGGGATACTCCGGCACAATCTGAAATTTTCCGCTTGATACATTGAGCATGGTAAACTCTCGGAGCTGGGTTGCAATAAAACTCTTTGTCTCTTCAATAATACGCAGCAAGGGCAATTCAATGCTTTTATCTCGTATAATATTGATCTTTGTCCCAACACCTGCATACGTCCCATCATAACGCAAAAACCGAATTCGGCAATTCGGATAAAACTGAGAAATATTCCGCGCAAAGAGAAGTACCGCCGCATTTGAAAGGTATCCCTTTCCCTGCACACGTTTGATAAACCCACGTGCATGTAACACCTGTTCATCAGTCTGCTGTTCTGCGCCGATGATCTCTTTATATTGTGTCAAAAGATCAGCATCCAAATCCTCTATAACTGCATCCCAATTGGGTTCATCTTCAAAACAACGTGTGCTTTTCGCGTATTCCAGATTTTTGAGGTCATCGCCATGCAGTTCCTTGGTTCGGTCGGCAATCCGCAGCCATGTTCGCCCCTGTATGTTGCGAATGATTTGTCCCTCGCTCTCCTGAATATGCAGGAGAAGAATACGATCCGGCTCCCCATCAGCATTCACAATATCAAGAAACTCTTCCTGATAGCGCGGCATTGGCTGACAGAAATCCTTCGGTGCATTGATGAAATCATTGATCTTATCGTACCCGACAAAATCAATTCCTTCAAGCGTGCGCGTTTTATCTCTGATTCCAACGACAATAGTTCCACCGTCTGCATTGGCAAAACCGGAAATGAGTGGTGCAAGATCAGACGGTTTAATCTGCGCAGACTTGCAGTCAAAATATTTATTCTCCTTCTCATGCAGAATATAGTCCAACGTCAACATCCGATTCAGTGCAGAATTCGCAAGCATAGCATACCTCCATTCTGTAAAAATGTAACCTCACAAGTTTAAAATCAAACCTTACAACAGCCCTATGCAGTCAAATCATGCAAAAAGCAGTAACAACAAGCCTCTAGCGAATAAACACAAACTGCACTATCCCATTCTCCGGCTCGAACCTTACAAAATGAACGGGAACCTTGCAAGTTACGATAAAGAGGTTCACGCCTCCTTACGCCGAAATGTAAGGAGTTTGTCGCGGTAGTATTCATACTGCTTTTTGCGTGCGGCGATCTCGGCGGGAAGCCCCTGGGTGAGGTCATTGCAGAGCGCATCGAAACGGTCGAGGATGGAGACGATTTTTTTCTGGACTTCGAGCGGCGGGATGGGGATGGGGTATTCCTCAATGATTTTCTTATTGATATTAGACTGCGACCCTTGTCCCTTTGCTTTCAAGGTTTCATACTGACTGCAAACCCAATAATATACATATTTATGTGCGGCAACATTTTCGTCGATTTCCAAATTACAACAGGCTTGATTTGTTGTAAGCGGGATACGGTTAATTGCCGCCTTAGCGGCAGTCGCTCCATACATAGCAATAATCACACAGTTCGCAGGAATCCATCGTGCCGACGATGTTTTTAATCCTTCTTCGGATATTTTTACATCCGTATCGTAAATATCTGTCCAGTCAACTTCCTGCGTACGGAGCCAAGGAATATCTCCGCTATAATATGCAGAATTTGATGCCGTCGGCGTCCCTCCCGAGCATATATGAGCAGAAATCTCTCGCAATGTTTTCCACTCAACCTCGACGGATTGTTTCAGCCGCCAAATTTTACCTATTCTTAGAGCTGTCTGTCTGTCTGTCTGTCTGTCTGTCTGTCTGTCTGAACGATTGTATCATCCACACGGACAAAGTTCAAAAGGCTGTCACGATAGAAAGAATACTGCTTTTTTCGCAACTGAAGCTCCGCTGTTAGCTCCGCTGTTAGCTCTGTAAAATTGTCCAACATTTTCACAATTTCATTTTGGATGGGGAGCGGCGGGACAGGAATGACGATTTCCTTAATGGCAGGAACACTCGAATGAACAACCTTACTCTTGACGCGCCCCTTGCTTTTTTGTCGCTGTGCCATGTCGGTAGACAATACATAGGAAAGATATTTGGGATTCTGCTCATGCTGTAAGACGACAATATCGCCACCTGCCACACATTTATCATGTCCAATGTACGCCGTCGATTTTGCAATCTCCTCGACACTCTCCCCCGTGATGGCAAATAAGATATCACCATGCCCAAAATATTTAGGATTTGTGAGAAACGTTTCGTCGGTATGCGAAACACAGGAGTCAAACCAGATGCCATAGGTCGTATAAATTTCACCGTATCGAACGCATGGGATTCCCATTGCGGTCAGTTCATCCCGTTTGATTCCTGCACCACGAAATACATTAGTCGCAATCTCCCCCAATTTTTTATACTCCACCCCATTGGGACACAGTTCCTGTATCATCTCACTCAGCCGACTCATAGGGCGATGCCCTCCTCTCCCTCGATCTCGGCGATGATCTTCTCAATCTCGTCGCGCAGAACTGCCTCGCGTGCGACGATGGTGCGAATCTCGGCGTTGAGCTGCACGATATCGATGATCTCGCGTGTATCCTCCGGCTCGACATAGGTGCTGACGGAGAAGTTATAGTCCTCGGCGACAATCTCCGCGCCCTTCACCACGCGCACAACATGCTCCACATCTACCCGATCCGTATAGAGTTTTAGGATGTTCTCAATATTCTCCTGAGAGAGTTTGTTGCTGTTTGTGACCTTGACATATTCCTTCGATGCGTCAATAAAGACCGTCGTTGTATCTGGTTTGGATTTCTTAAGCACCATAATGCAGGTCGCAATCGTTGTGCCAAAGAACAGGTTGTCCGGCAGCTGAATCACGGCATCAACGAAGTTACTGTCGATGAGATACTGACGGATCTTCTTCTCCGCACCACCGCGATACATGATGCCGGGGAAGCAGACGATTGCAGCCGTCCCATTGTTCGCAAGCCATGCAAGCGCGTGCATGATAAAGGCAAAATCCGATTTGCTCACGGGTGCAAGCACGCCGGCGGGAGCATAGCGCGGATCATTGATGAGCAGAGGATTCTCTTTCCCCGGCCATTTTTTGGAGTAGGGCGGATTGCAGACGATTGCCTCGAACGGTTCATCATCCCAGTGCTGCGGGTCTGTGAGTGTATTTCCATGTGCAATGTCGAAATCATCGAAATTGATGTCGTGCAGGAACATATTGATACGGCAAAGATTATATGATGTGAGGTTATTGTCCTGCCCATAGAAGCCGTTTCGCACGTTCTCCTTGCCGAGAATCTTCGCAAATTTGAGCAGGAGTGACCCGCTGCCGCAGGCAGGATCATAGACCTTGTTCACCCGGGTTTTGCCGACAACAGTGAGATGCGTGAGAAGCTCCGAGACCTCCTGCGGGGTAAAATACTCGCCGCCGCTCTTGCCTGCATTCGATGCATACATTCGCATGAGATATTCATAAGCATCGCCGAACGCGTCAATGGTGTTGTCTTGATAGTGACCAAGCCCCATGTTCCCAACGCCGTTCATGAGCTTTACAAGATTCTCATTACGTTTCGGCACTGTTTTACCGAGTTTATTGCTATTTACATCAAACTCATCAAACAAACCTGCAAGGTCACCCTCGCTCGATGTTCCCACTGATGAACTCTCGATGTGGTGAAAAACCTGTTCCAATGTTTCATTGAGGTTTTCATTGGTCGGTGCATTCTTACGCACATTCACAAAAAGTTCGCTTGGAAGGATGAAATATCCCTGTTCATCCACAATATTGCTCTTCTCCGTCAGCGCCTCCGCATCGGGCAGCGCGGCATAGTCAAAGTCCGTATCACCCGCCTCACGAGCCTCGGCATTGAGGTAGTTCGTCAGCTTCTCCGAGATATATCGGTAAAACAGCATTCCTAAAACGTACTGCTTAAAGTCCCATCCATCCACTTCACCACGCAGGTCGTTCGCAATCTGCCAAATGGCACGGTGCAGCTCTGCACGCTCCATTTCCTTCTTGTTGTCCATGATCTCGCCTCCGGCTTCATTTCTCATAATTCGTGATAGAAGTACTTTTGTCCTTCTAAAACATGGTTGCTGGCATGCATATAGATCTTTTTAAACAAGTATCATAGGGCCATCATCCTGACGACCTAGTTAATCAACCTGTTCATACATCTTTTGGCTTGGGAATATAGACTTTCTTCAGCGGAATCATCTGCTGATATTCTTCACTCATATTCTCATAGTATTTCAATACAAGATCTACTAACTCTATGCCGTTAATGCCTCGGATAATAGGATTCGCTGTGAGAAATTTTTGTGCATTCTTTGTATAGTCAGACAGTGAGATAAATAGGCCGTAATCTCCCGGCATCATCGCCCCTTTGAGCGATTGGATTGTTGCTTCTTTTATAGCGCTGTCCTGACTTTTAACCTGCACAGCAATGCGTGGAGGCAACTCATCTTTATAAGCTACAATATCAATGCCACCATCACCTCCATGCGGCGATATACTCGTCCGATACCCCATTGCATTAAGAAGATCTGCAACAAAACGCTCCAAATCATATCCCTTGAACAAACGGCTCAGCTCCTTAAGAACGAAATCACGTGTGTTGTTCATGATTTCTTCTGCAGTTGCACCTACACTCTCATCCTCTATATCTGTGGTCTGTAAAGGAAAGTCGGGGGATAGAGACGCAAGATACTCAGCTGCATAGTTTTTAATGGAAAACAGAGTCATTGCCGAACCAACTTCATATAATGCTCCCTGTGAAAATACTGTGCGAGAAAGATGCTTCAGCCATGTAACCTTGCGCGTATGATGATAAAGTCCGGCTGACGGATCATACATATAGTCACCGGAAATTCTCCCAATATTAATCTTACGGTCAATTTTTGAGGGGAACACGACATAGTCTCCAATTTTCATTTCAACGGCGAAGCGATAAAGCATTCCTACAGAGGTTGGAATGGCACCTTTTTTCGCATGTGGATAGACCTGCATAAACCGCGCCCTAAAAGCATCCCGTGTCTTGGCAAGACCGCCAAGGTTACCCATATCATTCCATCCAATTGCAATAATCTTTTCCCCAAGGAAAAGCTGATCATCCTCGGAATGAATGCCCCATATAGTCTCTTCTGATATATTTTCCATATCAAAACACCTCACATATACAAAATCTATTGATTGTAACCCCAGTTATTGCAGAGGCTGAGTATGATATAACTCTGGCGCCAAACAAAGAAGGGCGGCTCATTTCCTTTACCTCTTAAAAACGCCATCCTGCGCCCCGAACTATCACGAGTAAACTAAGTGCAAGCATGGAACGACCGTTGATCCATTCCCCTGATCAACCACGAGCATGCTGTCCGCATCATATCACATGCTAACGTGATATCCCGCGGCCTCTTAAATACACACAGGATAAGGAAGGTCAATTGTCCCATCTCCCCATTGATTCCATGAAAGAATTCCAATGTTGCTAAAGATTCGTTCTTTTATTGTCATTTTCCTCTTTATCTTAATTTTTCTAACCGTGCATTTATTAACATAAAATTTTCCCACTTTTTACAAAATATATTATTTGTCACAAGACAATCCCGAACTCTTTTATGCTAAGGTATTGCATACTTTGGGGGGCACTACAAAATAATGCCCGGAGCTTTTTTCAGATCACACCTTACCCCATAGAACATCCAACATGCTGCACGACGATTGCCGCTGCTCGATTCGCCTCTTCGCAGGCCTCGCGCAGCGTTTTCCCCTGTGACAGCGCCGACAGGAATCCTGCCGTATGCGAATCTCCGGCGCCGATCGTATCGATCGCCTTGACCGGAGCGGAGGGCACGAGCATTTCGCCTTCATCGCTGCGGCAAAGCGTCCCCTCCCTGCCGAGTGTCACGACGACGGGCTGACGCGTAACCGCATAGAGTCTGCGCGCAGCAGCAGCAGCGTTTGCTTCTCCCGTCATCGCCTTTGCCTCGGCCTCATTCATTTCGAGAATCGTACGCATACCCAGAAGCTCGTCGGCAAAACGCTTCCCCAAAAGCCTCGGCCCCGGGTCGAGCACCAGACGGCAGCTGCGTTTCCTGCAGCGCAGGAAACGCAGCAGGACTTCACTGCCGGGATTGTCATCCTGGAATCCATAGCCAGAGGCATAGATGTAATCGTAGGCCTGCGCATCAATCTTGTCCAGCCACGCATCGAGCCACATCGTCTCAATGCCGTCCATCGTAATGAATGTACGCTCGCCGTCAGCCTCGACAAGAGAGAGGCAGTATCCGTTGTCGCAGCGTTCATCTTCGATCATTGGCCAATGCCCGGACTGCAGGAGTTCCTGCCGGATGATGTCCGCATACATTCCCTTGCCGAGCGGCACGCAGAGATCATGCGCAGTGCCCAGGGCGCCCATGATTTTCGATACGTTGAATGCACAGCCGCCGACGATCATGCCCTTCTGCCTTCCGGCAATATCTTCTCCGGCCTGCGGCAGACGATCGATATGAATGACGACATCGATCACTGCTGCGCCGAGGATCAGTATCTTTGCGTTTCCCATACGCTCTCCTCCGTCAGGCCGCATTTCGCCTGCCGCCGAACAGTGTCAGGAGGATGTACAGTCCGCCGCTTACAACGAGGGTCAGCAGAACATTGAGGCTGTTGCCGGCGAAGATGCCCGTGGCAAAGGGGCCTGCAAAAACAAACGTCTTGGAAAACAGCACACCCACGACAAAGCCGACGACCCAACTGACAACGCCGTGATAATTCAGCACGTTCCTCGCGGGATCGGTGAGCAGCTCCTTATCATATCCCTGCCTGCGGCGCAGCAGCAGATAATCCGCAAGGAATACCGAGGCCCACGCCGCGAGCAGCTTCCCGATGATACTCAGGAAGCCTTCCAGTGTCCCCTGAAAATCCTGCGCTACAAAGAGGATATAGGTCGGGATGACCGTGACAACAACCGTCTGGAACAGGAGAATCCAGCGTTCATTCACCAGAATATGCGCCGCCTGGAGCACGAGCTTGGAGGATTTCAGTCCCAGGAAGCACTGCGGCGTTAGGCCGCCGATTGCCGTGATGTAATAGAGGATCGCCAGATTGACCGGCAACACGCCCTTGATCACCTCGATGGGGTTTGCCGAACTCGCAAGATCCGGCACCCGTGTCGAAAGCAGTATGCCGACGCCGAGCATCAAAATGAGCGGCACGGCGCCGCCAAGCGTAACGGCCCAGCCGACCTTGGTGCGCGAATGCTCCGGTGCCTGATGGCAGCTGTAGTCCGCCGCATAACTCGTCCAGCCGATGCCGGTGCCGGCGGCGACAAAGGAAAGTGCCGGCAGGAAATTCCCCAGCCAGTCACCACTCGGCATCGACAAGAGCATCGCCCAGTCCGTCTGCGGTATGATAATCGCAAGAATGACGAGTGTGAAAAAACCGAATAAATAGGTGCAGAGTGTCTGCATACGGATCAGCATCGCATGACTGAACAGTACGGAGGCCAGTACCAGCGCTACAAAAATTGCCAGAGCCGCGCCCATACTCAGAGTCGTCGTCCCAATCCCCATCGCGGCAAACAGGGCCAACACCGTCAGTGCGCCGGTACAGACATTGATCGACAGCCATCCGGCATGCGCGATCAGAGCCGCCGCTGCAGGGATTAAATTGCCCCGAAAGCCGAACGAAGCACGCGACAAAACAAATGTAATGGCTCCTGTATCGTGTCCGGCCAGGCTCATCAGCCCAACGATGCCGAACGAAAACGAACCGATGACCGCAACGAGAACGGCCTGCAGGAAACTCAGCTGATAACCGACGATAATGGCGCCGTAGACGAGACCGAGGATCCCGATATTGGCAGCGCAATATAGGAAAAACAGGCTTCTGGGCCGGTCTGTCCGCTCCTCCGGCGACAGAAAGGTCTTTTCTTCTTCGTGCATGATAATCCCTCCCGTTCTTTTTTCTGAAAGCCACGCCTCAAAAGGGTCAACAATGTACCCTGCCGCGGTGCGCAAGCAGGCTGTCGGCATAATGTCCGAAATCCACGGCATTGCTCCGCTCCAACACGGCGATCCATTCTTCCTTGATGTGCTTTGCTCCGACCTTCGCACCGCAGATCGCAGTTGCCATAGCGCCGATCGTATCCGTATCGCCGCCGAGATTCGCACAGGCCAAACTGCATGCTTTCGGCTCCTTGAAATAGTACGCCATCGCCAGAGCAGCCGGCACAGCCTCGCTCATCAGCGTTGTCGTGCCGATGATTTCATAAATGGAGAGAGAGAACTCCTCCTCATCTGCCCGATACCGCTGTGCAAATTCCAGCGCCAAAGCAAGCCGTGCTTTCGGCGAGGCACTGTATGTCTCCGCACCGTACTGCGCGATCATGGCACAGCAGTCCATTGCAGTATCCATAATGTCATCCCACGACCTGCCGTCGAGCGCGGCGCTGACCGCTGCCGCCACCATGCCGGCGCCGCTGAGTGCCACGTCGGTCTTATGCGTCGCCTCGCTGATATGAAAGACATATGCGGCAAGATCCTGCAGATCATGGGAGGAAAAGAGGCAGCCGATCGGCGCAATCCGCATCGCTGCGCCGTTCGTCAGCGCCTTTACGGTGTAAGGTTCGGGATCTTCTCCATGTGCAACAGCATAGAGCGCAGCCTTCGTGCTCTGCCCCAGGATGTTTTTGTCGAACGCATTCGTTCGAACGGCCCATTGCAGGAGATTACGCGCAATCAGTCCCTTGTCCGGCACGTAGTCGTTTTCCATCAGGGAGTCGAGAATGACGAGTGCCTGCGCCGTATCATCCGTAAACTCCCCCTTCTTCAAACCGATTGCGGCAGGATTTTCCGCGGGACTGTCCTCGAACGCCTCAATGCGCCCGAAAATCTCCCGAATCCTTCTGCGGCTCAACAGCTCCGACGGCATTCCCATCGCATCGCCCAGAGCCATACCGTAAAGTGTCCCCAAAATATGATCTCTCATACGATCGCCTCTTTTCCTGTCCGGTTGTTTCCATAAGTAAAGTATATAATACGCAAGGAGCTTTTACAATGTGAAAGCCTAATCCGAGGAGGATGGGTTAAGATTTATCAGCGGGCGGGAAAGCCATATCGAACCGGCACTATTATGCGCGGGATTTTCGTCCTATAACTACTCTTGATGCAATCATGCGGATAGGAAGATCGACGATGATGCGAAACAAAACAAGCACCTACAAATACCTCATGGCGTTCGGGTATCTGTGCATGGACATCAATCCGTGCCGCGGTCTTTGCGAAAACTGCAAACACAAAAGACGCAGACAGACGCCTGCGCCTTGATGTAAAAGAGTCCCCCTAATTTAAATTTTTCCGCATCATATCGGCAATTCCCGTGAGCATCTCAATTTTTTCTCTCTGCCAGTCATCGCATTCATCATAAAAGCACATATTCTTCTGCTTCTTGAAGATACGAAACGGCTCCTCCGCGGAGTTATCATAAATGTGGCATATATCGCTCACGGCAATGACCGCGGGAACGAGATCCATTGCGCGATCATAGCGCGCATAGATCTTCTCCTTGGGAACATCGTGCCCGCCCGATGCCACGCGCGTTTTTACACGGTAGACATTGATAATCGGGGCTATGGTCAGGACATAATAACAGCGGATAAAACGGCCCATTTCCCGCGCACGTTTCAAAAGCTCCAAATTACGCGACGTGGAAAGCACTGTTTCAAAACAGAACTCTCTCTTGTCAGAAAGACATGCCTCTCGCTGCCGTTCGGCAGTCTGCGCCGCTTCAAGATCATCACACTTGAGATTTTTCTTAATCTCATCGGCGTTGATATAATCCATCTGAGGAGGACGCAAAATTTCTGTAAACGCGCTCTTGCCCGAACCGTTCGGCCCCGCAAAAACGATGATTTCAGGCTTCTTCTGCACGTTTTCCATCACATTCTGCCTGTATAGGCACACGCTGCCCATCGCTCCTGATCTCATAGAGGGTCTTCGTCTTGCGGTCGTAAACAACACTCGACACGCCTCTTGCTTTGTTCTTCGCCAGTGCAATACGCACCGCCGCGCGAGCGCCCTGCACGACCATATCATCCGTTATCTCCACCGTGCGGCCTCCTTCCAAAGTCTTTGCTTAAGGAATCGCTGATAAAATGAAGTCTGTCAGATTGGCGTAGATTTTTTCGTCCGATTGAGGAGGCAAACCGGACGCATAGCCAAAGCTATGTGGAGGATTTGCCGACAAAAAGCGGGCAAAAAAGATACGCTAAGATGGCGCGGCTGAATTTATCAGTGCTTTTTTAACTATATCACATTTTAAAGAAAAGTTCACGAGAAGACGGTATCGCACCACATCATTTTGCTCTATAATAGAGGCAAATCAACCGACAGGAGGTGCCCCATGCTCTACACATCGCACTACGCTTCCCCGCTCGGCGGGATGACTCTCGTGAGCGACGGCACGGCGCTCGTCGGACTCTATTTCGACGGGCAGAAATATGCTGCAGAGGGACTCGACGCAACGCGCACACAAAAAAACCTCCCCATATTTGAGGAGGCGCGCCGCTGGCTCGATGTCTATTTCAGCGGCAGAAAGCCCGACTTTATGCCCGCGCTTGCACCTCACGGCACGGCGTTTCAGCAATCGGTGTGGGAGATTCTGCGCACGATTCCGTACGGTGAGACAACGACCTACGGTGCGATCGCACGGCGCATTGAACAGAATACCGGCTGCCGCATGTCGGCGCAGGCGGTCGGCGGCGCGGTCGGCCGCAACCCGATCTCCATCCTCATCCCCTGTCACAGAGTCGTCGGCACGAACGGCAGCCTGACGGGCTATGCGGGCGGCATTGATAAGAAGGAGCGTCTGCTCCGATGGGAGGGAGCACGCTGAGACGTGCCTTCCCTCCCGCTGCAAAAACGCATGACCTCCGGGTCATGCGTTTTTATTTGCATCAATTTATGAGAGCAAATGCTTATTCCTTTTCTGCTTTTGACTTGCTCCTCAGTATCGCGCAGACGCAGCCGCCTACAGGATTCGCCGCACCGCGTTTGCGCGCCTTGTGCTCCGCGTAGCGGCGCTTGCCCTCCTCGAATGCAGCACGTGCCTCCTCGGTATCGAGCGCGAGCGGCGGCACGGATTTCGGACGCGCATTGCGGTCGAGTGCAACCATTGTGAAATACGCCGAGAGTGCCAGCTGCGGATCGCTGTCCTCATCGAGATCCTCGACGATGACATTGACGGCGATCTCCATCGAGCTGTGCCCGACGTAGACAATGTCCGCCGTGACAACGACGAGGTCGCCGATGCGGATGGGCAGGTGGAACTCGAGCTCATCCACGCGCGCGGTGACGACATTCGAGCGTGCGTAGCGCCGCGCCGCTGTATATGCTGCCGAGTCCATCAGCTTCATGATCTCACCGCCGTGTACGTTCCCGTTCGGGTTCGCCTGGCTCGGCATCATGACCTCGCTGATGACAATGCGGCTTTCTTTCATCTCACATGTATTCATACAGACCCTCCATCGAGTTGACTTCCATTTTTGCAGCGTCTACTTTACCACCGCTTCCTGAAAATAATCCGTTGCTTTGGAAACATTTTCCAAAAAACTCTTTCTTGACATGTGAGCGCACTCCAATGCTATAATGCGTCGTAGCAGGATGGATGTTTTATGGGGGCTCCCGCACGATTCAAAGGGGGATTTCGCTTGTATTTGGAAAAGATCACATCACCGGCCGACATCAAGGGCTACGGCCCGGCAGAACGCAAGGCGCTCGCGCAGGAGATGCGCGATGCGATGCTCCGGCGCGCGAGCATTCACGGCGGACATTTCGGTCCAGACTTCGGTGCGGTCGAGGCGATCATCGCGCTGCACACGGTATTCGACTCGCCGCGCGACAAGATCGTCTACGACATCTCGCACCAGTCCTATCCGCACAAGATGCTGACGGGCCGTGTCGAGGCATACATCGACGAGGCGCACTACGACGCGGTCTCGGGCTACACGAATCCGGAGGAGAGTCCGCACGACTTCTTCAACGTCGGACACACATCGACCTCGATCAGCCTGGCCTCGGGCCTTGCGAAGGCACGCGATCTCGCAGGTCGGAAAGAAAATATAATCGCCTTTATCGGCGACGGCTCGATGTCGGGCGGCGAGGCGCTTGAGGGGCTGAACGTCGCGGGCGAGATGGACACCAACTTCATCATTGTGTTCAACGACAACGACCAGTCTATCGCGGAGAATCACGGCGGCATGTACCGTGAGTTCAAGAGACTGCGCGAGACGGGCGGCACCGCGCCGAACAACCTCTTCCGCGCGATGGGGCTCGACTACCGCTATGTCGCCCGCGGCAACGATGCCGAGGCACTGATTGCAGCGTTCGAAGCGGTCAAGGACAGCCAAAAACCGGTTGTGGTGCACATCCATACGCAGAAGGGCAAGGGCTACAAGTTCGCCGAGGAGGATCGCGAGACCTGGCACTACCGCATGGCGTTCGATATTGAGACGGGCGAACTGAAGCACCCGTACACCGACCCGTTCCAGGAGACAACAAAGGCGTTTGTCAAAGAGACAGCCAAGGCGAACCCGAACTTCGTCTTTCTCGCGGCGGGCACGATGGGCGGCATCGGTCTCTCCCCCGCCGACCGTGCGGAGCTCGGCAGCCAGTACGTCGATGTCGGCATTGCCGAGGAGCACGCCGTCGCGATGGCATCGGGGCTCGCACGCGGCGGTGCGCGTCCGGTGTTCGGCACGTACAGCACGTTCTTCCAGCGCACCTACGATCAGATGGCACAGGATGTCGCAGTGAATCATAATCCCGCGGTCTTTCTCTCCGTCGGCGCGTCCATGTACTACATGAACGACGTGACGCACCTCGGCTTCTTCGATATTCCCCTCTTTGCCAACATCCCGAACCTCGTCTTCCTCGCACCTGCGAGCCTCGACGAGTACGCGGCGGTGCTGCGCTGGTCTGTCGAACAGACAGCGCACCCCGTCATGATCCGCATGCCGGTCATGGGCTACGAAGAGAGCCCCTACGCCGTGCGCACGGATTACAGCGCGCTCAACAAATATCAGATGGTCACCGAGGGCAGCGGCGTCGCTCTCATCGGCGCGGGTAATTTCGCCCAGCTGGCGAGTGCTGCAGCGGCCGAACTCGAAAAGGAAGGCATTAAGGCGACGGTCATCAACCCGATCTTTCTCTCGGGACTCGATACGGCGCTCCTCGATGCACTCAAGGAAAAGCACAGCCTCATCCTCACGCTCGAGGACGGCATCCTCGACGGCGGCTTCGGGCAGAAGATCGCCGCCTACTACGGCATGGACAAGAATATCCGCGTGCGCTGCTACGGGCTCTCGAAGGAGTTCTATGACCGTTACCGCAGCAAAGAGCTCGCGCGCGCCCATCATCTCACCGCCGAGCAGATCGCCGCGGATACGCTGACGACATTCAAACGCCCGCGTACATAATGACGATGCGCCGAAACGCATCCCAGCGGAGTAAGTGTGCAGCGTTCGCCGAACCGCTGCAGAAGACGCTGCAAAACCTCGGGACAATGTGTCCCGAGGTTTTTCTGTGCACGTATTTCAATTTTTTCGGCATTTTCTTAGAATTTATGTTATGATATGGATGATATTTTATCATATGTAAAATTAGGAGGATATCTTCCTTGTATCTTGAAACCATCACCAGCCCTGCGGACATCAAGCACTATACCGCAGCACAGCGCTCTGCACTCGCGCAGGAGATGCGGGATGCTCTCATCCGCCGTACGAGTATCGCCGGCGGGCACATCGGGCCGAATCTGGGTATCGTCGAGGCGACAATCGCACTTCACACCGTCTTTGATTCGCCGCGCGACAAGATTGTATTCGATGTCTCGCACCAGTGCTACCCGCACAAGATGCTGACGGGGCGTGCCGCGGCCTACATCGACGAAGCGCAGTACGGTGCGGTCTCCGGCTTTACGAATACGGATGAGAGCCCGCACGACATCTTCAACATCGGACATACATCCACCTCGATCAGCCTCGCGACGGGTCTCGCCAAGGCGCGCGATCTTGCCGGGGGCACAGAGAACGTCATCGCCCTCATCGGCGACGGCTCGATGTCGGGCGGCGAGGCGCTCGAGGGGCTGAACGTCGCGGGCGAGATGGAGACGAACCTCATCATCGTATTCAACGACAACGAGCAGTCGATCTCCGAGAACCACGGCGGCATGTACCGCACGTTCCAGAGGCTGCGCGAGACAAACGGCACTGCGCCGGACAACCTCTTCCGCGCGATGGGCCTGGACTACCGCTATGTCGCCGACGGCAACGACGCGGAGGAGCTGATCCGCGTGTTCTCCGCAGTAAAGGGCACACAAAAGCCCGTCGTCATACACATCCATACGCAGAAAGGCAAGGGCCTCTCCTTCGCCGAGGACGATCCCGAGGGCTGGCACCGCCATGCGCCCTTTCACCTGGAAAGCGGTGCGAGCAAGAACCCCGGCGCGCCCGAACCTTATGCCGCGGCTACGGTGAATTTCGTACTGGAAACGGCGCGGAAGAATCCGAACTTTGTCTATCTCTCGGCGGGCATTGTCGGCGGCATCAACCTCTCTCCCGCCGACCGCGCAGCGCTCGGCAGCCAGTACGTCGACGTCGGCATTGCCGAGGAGCACTCCGTTGCGATGGCGTCGGGGCTCGCGCGCGGCGGTGCGCGCCCAGTGTTCGGCACGTACAGCAGCTTCTTTCAGCGGACCTACGATCAGATGGCGCAGGATGTCGCGATCAACCGCAGCCCCGCCGTCTTTCTCGCGACAGGCACGTCACTCTATCGCTCAACGGACGTGACGCATCTCGGCTTCTACGACATCGCCATCTTCTCGAACATCCCGAACCTCGTCCACATCGCGCCGACGAGCATCGCGGAGCACATCGCCGTCCTGCACTGGGCAGTGGAGCAGACGGAACATCCCGTCATGATCCGCATGCCGTTCTCCGGCTATGCAGAGAGTCCCTATCCCGTGCGCACGGATTACAGCGGGCTCAACAAGTCCGTTGTCGTCACCGAGGGTGCGGACGTCGCCCTCATCGGCGTCGGCAATTTTGCCGCGCTCGCCTCTGCAGCCGCGGAGGAACTCACACGCGAGGGCATCCATGCCACCGTCATCAATCCGCTCTATCTCTCGGGACTCGATGCGGAGCTGCTCACCTCGCTGCGCGCAAAGCACCGTCTCGTCCTCACGCTCGAGGACGGCATCCTCGACGGCGGGTTCGGGCAGAAGGTCGCGGCGTTCTATGGGGATGCACCGGATATGCGCGTGCGCTGCTATGGACTGCCAAAGAAGTTCTTCAACCGCTACAATCCCCATGATCTCGCACGCGCGCATCACCTCACCGCCCCGCAGATTGCAGCGGATGTCGTGCGGGAGATGTGTGTGCGGGCGTGATGTCTGAAAAAATCACTTGCTTTTTCCATTTCAGAGCGTTATAATGTCCCTTGTCAGTCACGGGGACGTAGCTCAGCTGGGAGAGCACCAGGTTCGCAATCTGGGGGTCGAGAGTTCAATCCTCTTCGTCTCCACCATCCTTGACCATATACGGAGGTACATGATGTTCCACACGATGCGCCGCAAGATACAGCAGCTTTCTCCGGAGGAAGCCGAGGCCGTGCTTCTGCGCGGAACGGCCGGTGTGCTTGCACTCACAGGGGATGAGGCCTTTCCCTATGCTGTGCCGATCAGCTACGTCTATGACGGTGCGCACATCTACTTTCACAGCGCACTTGAGGGGCACAAGATCGACGCCGTCCGTCAGAATCCGCATGCGTCCTTCGCCGTGATCGATCAGGATGAGATCATCCCCGAAAAATATACGACCGCATTTCGCAGCGTCATCGTCTTCGGCAGCATCCGCATCATCGAAGACGATGCAGAAAAGCGCGCATCGATACGCAAACTCGCCGTGAAATATGCACCGAACAACACCGAACAGCAGCACGCCGCGGAGATCGACGGGGCATGGCAGCGATTCTGCATGCTTGAGATGAGCATCGCTCATATGACGGGTAAACAAGCCATCGAACTCCTCACAAAGAAATAGCACGATACGAGAAAAGCGGTCACGCAATATGCGTGACCGCTTTTTGACTGCACAATAGGTTCATCCCTCGACATTCAGCACGATCAGTTTCTCCTCAGTGAGCTCGCGGATGGCGTAGGCCGGACCCTCGCGGCCGATGCCGCTGTCCTTGACCCCGCCGTAGGGCATGTTGTCCATGCGGAAGGTCGCACCGTCGCCGATGATGACGCCGCCGACCTCGAGATGCTCGGCGCAGTAGTTCGCGACGGCGAGCGAGCGCGTGAAGACACCCGCCTGCAGGCCGTAGCGCGTGTCGTTGACGGCGGCGACGGCCTCCTCAATCGTGTCGTAGGGGATGATGCTGACGACGGGGGCAAAGGTCTCCTCGGAGACAACCTTCATCGCAGGGGTGACATCCGTAAGCACGGTCGGCTCGTAGAATGCGCCCGTCCGCTGCCCGCCCGTGAGGACGCGCGCACCTGCGGACGCTGCCTCCTCGACCCATGCCTCAATGCGCTCTGCCTCGCGCACGGAGATCATGGGGCCGATCTGCGTGTGCACGTCCATGAGGTCGCCGCCCTTAAAATTCCGCGCAGCTTCCACCGCCGCCGCGCAGAACTCCTCATAAATGCTGCGCGCAGCATAGACGCGCTGGCAGGAGATGCAGACCTGCCCCGCATTCACGAATGCATGGCGCGCGCAGTGTTCGGCAGCCCATGCAACATCCGCCACATCCTCGTGCACAATATTCGCGGAGTTCGAGCCGAGCTCCAGCGAGATGCGGCGAAATCCCACCGCCTCATGAAGCGCCTTCCCGACAGGAACGCTGCCGGTGAAGGAGAACATGCGGATGCGCTCGTCCGCGGTGAGGAGACGCCCAACCTTCCCGCCCTCGCCGTAGATGAGATTCAGGCACCCCGCAGGAAGCCCCGCCTCCTGAAATACATCGCAGAGAAGCGCTGCCGTGAGCGGCGTTGCCGAGGCGGGCTTGTAGATGACGGTATTGCCCGCCGCAAGGGCCGGGCCGATCTTGTGCGCCGCGAGATTGACGGGGAAGTTGAACGGGGTGATCGCGCAGACAACGCCGAGCGGGCGGCGGATCGTAAATGCCATGCGGCCTGCGCAGCCCGGCGCTCCCGCAAGCGGCACCGTCTCACCATGCAGACGCTTTGCCTCCTCTGCCGAGAGGATGAGCGTCTGATAGGCGCGGTCGATCTCGCCGCGCGCGTCGCGGATGGGTTTTCCCGCCTCGGCAGAAAGTGCCTCCGCAAACTCCTCGCGGCGCTCGCGCATGAGATTTGCCGCCCGCATGAGGATCTCATAACGTTCATAGGGACTGAGCTTCACTTCGCGGAAAGCCCTCTCTGCCGCATCTGCGGCTGCCCGCACCTCGGCCTCTCCCGCCGTACAAATCGCTGCGATCTGCTCCCCTGTCGCCTTGTGACAGACGGGCAGCGTGCTCTCTCCCGAAACATATGCGCCGCCGATCCGCATCTCGATTGTCTTCATTTCATCGTCCTCCCTCCGCAGGCGGTACCGGAACCGCGCCGTCCCGCAGAAAATCATCCCGAAAGTTCATCATCCACGCTTCCGATCGAAAAAGAACCGCGCGCGGCCCATGTCAGCTGTTTTTCATTATAGACACGCCTCTTCCAAAAATCAAGAAATCATGCGCCTGCAGATTTTTACCAATATATAATCCCCTCCTTACGCCGTTCCCCATTACTTTTGCTACACTATCATTCGTCAGCAATCAACAGAAGAACAAATGGAGGAACCATGATGAAGAGAACTCTGCGCGCTGCGGCGCTTACCGCGGCGATGACGACGATGCTTTCCGGCGCGGCTTTTGCGATGGCGACCGTCACGGACGGACAGGAGACCAGCGACGGTGCGACGCTCACCTATCCCGTCGTAAAGGCCGATGCGCCTGAGGCACAGCAGCGCATCAATACGGTGATCGAGGACGATGTGAAGGCATTCATGCAGGAGATCGACGCCGCACGCGTTGCGGGCAAGCCGCCCACGGCAAAGATGAGCTACGAGATCACAAAGAGCAGCGACGATCTGCTCAGCCTGAAGACGAACCAACTCATATCCGAGGAGGGAGCGGCGCATCCGATGTCCTATGCACACGGCTATATCTTCCGTCTGTCCGACGGCAAGGCACTCACCCTCGCCGACGTGCAGCAGCTGCCGGATCGGAAAGAACATGCTTCACGCTACACGCTGGAGTCACTGAACAAGCGCCTCGCCGAGCCGAAAGACGGCGCGGCCAAGGACTTCAAAAAACTCGAGACCGCGCCCAAGGACATCTATATGGATGCCAACGGACACATCCATGTACTCATTCAGCGCTATGAGGCGGCTTCCTACGCAGCGGGCATCCTCGACATCGACCTCGACGCATAACATCAACATTGCCCCAGCCTCCCTTTCCCGTCTGCACCCACGCGGTGCAGGCGGTTTTTTTGTGCGCCGGAATGCCTCTAATCTGCAAGAATATATCTATTATAGCATTTGCGAAAGATTTTCATTGACAGCATCTCTGAAATACCGTATTCTGCAAAAGTGAATATAATTCGTCTTTAAGCGCTTCTCAAAACAAACACAGAAAGGAGGTCGCCGTGCATATTCGATCGCTGCTCACATCACCGCCCGCACTCGCTGCTTTGCTTTTCCTCACCGCCGTCTTTGCTGTATCGGCGGGCAGTGTCTCTATCCCTGCCGGCGATACGCTCGCTATCATCACGGCAAAGCTGACGGGCAGCGTCCCCGCCGCCGATCCTGCCGTCACGGACATCATCTGGTCGCTGCGCGTGCCGCGCGTCCTGCTTGCGATGACAGCGGGCGCGGGGCTTGCACTCGCGGGGGTTGTCATGCAGGCGAGCGTGCAGAACCCGCTCGCAGAGCCCTTCATCCTCGGCATCGCCTCGGGCGCGTCCGTCGGCGCAACACTCGCGATCCTCATCGGCTCTGCGGCGATCCCGTTCGGTGTGCCGGGCTGCGCCTTCGTCGGCGCGATCCTCGCTACGCTCGCCGTACTCATACTCGCAGGGATGCATCGCCGCGTCTCGACGGTGAAGCTCGTACTCGCGGGTGCAGCGATCAGCGCTCTGTGCATTGCGGTGACGAACTTCATCGTCTACATGGCGGCGGATGCGGAGGGCATGCAGTCGGCCGCGTTCTGGACGATGGGCAGCCTCGCGGATGCAAAATGGCACAGCCTCTTCCTGCCCGTCCTCATCGTCACCGCGCTCGCCGTCTACTTCCTCTCGCAGCTGCGTACGCTCGACGTGCTGCTGCTCGGAGAGGAGCTCGCCGTCACGCTCGGCATCGACGCGAGCGCGAAGCGCCGCCTCTACATGGGACTTCTCGCCCTGCTGACGGGTGTCCTCGTCGCGACCTGCGGCATCATTGGCTTCGTCGGACTCGTCGTCCCGCATCTCGTGCGCTCGTTTACGGGCGCCTCACATCGTCGTCTGCTGCCGGCGGCGCTCCTCGTCGGGGCGATCTTTCTCGTCATCGCCGACCTCCTCGCGCGCACACTGCTGCCCGCGGGCGATCTGCCGATCGGCATCATCACGGCGCTCATCGGCGCGCCCCTCTTCATGAAGCTGCTCTTCGGCAGCGGCGGGAATTTTGGGGGTTCGCGATGAAGGAGATCCGCATTGAGAATCTGCATTTCCGCATCGGCGCAAAGGAAATCCTCCGCGGCATCACCGCGGACCTCCCGGCCGACCGCTTCGTTGCGCTCCTCGGGCCGAATGGCTGCGGCAAATCGACGCTCCTCAAGCACCTCTACCGCGTCCACCGCGTGCAGGAGGGCCGTGTGCATATAGACGGCATGCCGATCGATGCGATTCCCCTGCGCGCCGCAGCACAGGAGATCGGCGTCATGGGGCAGTTCCATGCTGTCGACTTCGACTTCAGCGTCGAGGAGATCGTGCTCATGGGACGCGCGCCGTATAAGGAGAGCTTCGAGGAGGACACGGCGGCGGACTTCGCGCTCGTACGCACCGCGCTCGAGCGCGTCGGCATGGCGGACGCGGCACAGCGCAGCTTCAACGAGCTCTCGGGCGGCGAGCAGCAGCGCGTCATGCTCGCGCGCTGTCTCGTGCAGGAGCCGCAGCTGCTCATCCTCGATGAACCGACAAACCATCTCGACATCAAGTACCAGCTGCATATCCTGGAGCTGGTCAAAGGGCTCGGCATCGGCGTGATCGCGGCGCTGCACGATCTCAATCTCGCGGCGATGTACGCCGACCTCCTCGTCGTCATGAAGGAGGGGCGTATCGATCGTATCGGCACGCCGCAGGAGATCATCACGGTGGACATGCTCGCACATATCTACGGCGTACGCGCAAATGTCACCTACGATGCGGCGGGACTTCCGCTCATCGACTACCGCACGGAGCAGCTGACGTGAAGCGCGCGCAGACGAGCGGCAGAGTACTCCGCCGCATCTCCCATATGCTCCATCTCCTCCCCTTCCTCGCGCTCGCCGCGCTCGTCCTCTGGCTGTCCCTCACCGACGGGCGCGGGACCCAGGCAGCAGCGCCGCATACAGGCGGAATTTCCTACACGACATCGGACAGCGAGGGGCGCCCTGCGACGTTCACGCTTGCCCATGCGCCTGAGCGCGTGCTCGTTTCCTATCCGGGCGCGACGGAGCTCATGATCGATCTCGGTCTCGAGCACCGGATCATCGGCACGATCGAACCCTATGGGAAGGAGCCGCCTGCGTATGCGGACGCCTATGCGGAACTGCCGATTCTCGCCGCCCCCTATGTGCCAAGCCGCGAGGAAGTCGTCGCGCTCAGCCCCGATCTCATCATCGGCTGGTCGCACCATTTCACCCCCGAGGCGCTCGGCGATGTGTACTCCTATTTTGATCGCGGTGTCGGTGCGTACATTGTGCCCGCCACCGTGCGCAGGGGAGCGCCAACGCTCGAGGAGACGGTCTATCCGTTCATCGCGGATATGGGACACATCTTCGACGCGGAGGACCGTGCCGCGGACTATATCGCAGCATTAAAAGCGCGCGTTGCTGCCGTCGAAGACCGCACCGCTGTACGCGGGAAACGCTTTTCTGCAATGATTCTGCAATCGCATGGAAACAGTCTTTACAGCATGTACGCCCCCGCCTACATCATCGACGACATTGCGCGCAAGGCGGGCGCGGACAACGTCGTCACGCGTCAGATGCGTGCGGTCGGCCCCGAGCGCGTGCTCGGCTTTGCCCCCGACGTTATCATCTGCGTGAATCCGCGGGACATACCGCCGGAAGAAGCGCGCGCGGAGCTGCGTGCGGACGTCAACCTCCAAAACATGAAAGCCGTGCGGGAGAACCGCATCATCGTCGTGAATTTTTCCGATGTCAACAACGGGAACGGACGCTGCATCACAGCGCTGGAAGATATAGCAAGAGGGCTAGATGCCCTTGAAGGTGAGTAAGGAAGGGATAAAAAGATGAAAAAATCGGTATTAAGCGGCCTCATCACGGGCGTACTGACGATTGTAACGGCGTATGCCGCTCCGTCGGCGAGTGCCGAGGAAACAACGGACGAGAGCACACAAACCTACGAGACGGACGCGATCGTAATCACCGCAAGCCGTAGCGAAACAACGATCAGTGACGTACCGGCAGATGTCACGCTGATCTCGGGGGAACAGATCGAGCGCGGCAACTATACGAGCGTTTCCGACGCGCTCAAAGGCGCGAACATCAACGTTGTACAGAAGGGCTTTGCCGCCTATCCCGTCATCAACGGCGACTCGCGCGTCCTCGTCATGGTGGACGGCAAGAAGGTCAACTGGGATCACCTCGTCGTCAGCGGTGACACGAACGCCGTCGATGTGGATCAGATCGCCATCGGCGACGTGGAGCGCATCGAGATCGTACGTGGGCCGAACTCCTCGCTGTACGGTGAGCGTGCCGTCTCGGGCGTCATCAACATCATCACAAAGCGTCCAACGACGGGAAAACCGTCCGGCAGTTTCAACATGCAGCTTGGCTCGTGGGGCGAAAAGCGTGCGGGGGTGAACGTCAGCGGCGGCGATGAAAAGAACACCATCAAGGTCGGCATCGCGCATGAGCGCCGCAGGGACTTCCAATATAAGAACGCCTATGGCGAAAAGCGCACCTTTGAGAACAGTGACATCAACCGCACGGACTACAACGTCGGATTTGACCGCATCCTTGGCAATGACCGCCTGCGCCTCGAGTTCAGTCGCCACGAGGCGGACGACGGCTACGGCGTTCTTTTGAGCAATCCGCGAACCGGTGCATCCATGTATCAAGGACGCACAGACATCGTCGATACGGGCTACGGCATCACTTATATGTTCGGCTCGGAGAAGGAGGGCGAGGGCACCTTCCTGCGTTTCTATCGAAATGAAGCAACTGCGGTCGGCGGATTCAATTCGCAGTACGATCACCACCTGCGCCGCAACGCCTTTGAGGGGCAAAAGCTGTGGATGCTGAACGATAAAAATATGCTCATCGGCGGCTTCCTCTGGTCGCAGGAGAAAATTCATGAGATGAGCGGCAATGTCCCGATGGATGTATCCGCCGTCACAAAGGCGCTCTTCCTCGAAGATGACTGGCAGCTCGGGCGCGGTTACTCGCTGAAGCTCGGCTCGCGCCTCGAAAACCACAACGACTTCGGCACGGATGTCACCTCGCACATCAGCCTCAACAAGAAGTTCGACCGCAAAACGCACGCCTATATCTCATGGGGGCAGGCGGTCAACAATCCGTCCCTCAAGATGCGCTATGCAAGAACGCCCTTCTGGATTGGGAATCCTGATCTCAAACAGGAGAAATCCCACACCTTCACCATTGGCGCGGACAGTCAAATCACGCGCAAGTGGAACGTCTCTGCCAGCATCTACTGGAGCAAGCTAAAGAATGCGCTCAACTGGGTGAACGGAACGGGCGGTAATCCGGGTCACTACGAGAACGTCGATACGGAATACCGCCGCGGACTCGAACTCAGCACGCGCTATCGCGCCGACGACCACTGGACAATCCACACGGCATACAGCTATGCGCATGTCGACTCCACCGATCCCGCCAAGGACTTCCTTCGGACGAATACATGCCCGAACGGCTACAATCTCGGTGTCTCCTACACGCAGGGAAAATGGGATGCGGATCTCGACCTCAACTATGTGACAGGACGCAGCACGGTACACTATACCGACTCTCGCTATCTGACGCTTGATCTCGGCGTAAACTATCATGTGACGAAGGATTTCAAGATCTACTTGAAGGGCGTCAACCTCACCGATGAATCGTATGAATCCATGGGTGCAACACCGTCTATTTGGTCGCCCCTGGGCGGCTATGCGGCACCGAGTCGCCACTTCATCCTCGGCGGGACGTATAACTTCTAACCATACGCAGCAATAAAAGAAGAGCAGACAAAATCTGTCTGCTCTTCTTTTGTGCTTCCAAGCAGCAAAAGTATGTACTATAATATTACCCAGCAGCTGGTGAATGTTGGGAGGCTCTCTTTAGGGAGGTGATGCACGTGACGCTTTTTGAAAGGCTGTCACTTTTGATTGCGGCAATAATGCTCGTAGGAACAGCGTGTCTCATCGTGGAGATGCGCCGTTTTTGATTCTGCTGCATGAGCGCATTGCATTTCACCCTCACTTTCGGTAGAATGTGAATAAGGGAGGATCTATCATGCTGAAAAAATTATTCCTGCCGAGCCTCGTGCTCGTGTCCATCCTCGCATTTTCCTGCACGCTGGTGCATGCGGAGGAACCACCGGCGAGATCGATGCTCATCAAAGTTGACCCGAACGCTCCGCGCACCAAGGGCAACATCGTCCAAGTCGAGTCTGCACTAGAGCTCGACCGCGTCGAACTCCATGATGACGGTGCTGTACTCACAATGGAGCTGCCGCCAAGACCTGTACCATTCGACGCTTATGAGATTAGATCTGATATGCTCCTTTTCGTCAATCAGCAATTTTTTAATGCAGGCACTCCAATGCAGATGACCGCGAGCATTGTCCATTACCGTCAGACCCCCGAGGAACAGAAAGGATCCCTCATTGAGCACCGGATGGACGAGATTGTTGCCGGCGCCCTCGACAGATTTCGGCAATCCTCCCGTACGCATGATCTTAAGATACTCCGCGCGGAAGAGCTGCTACAAAACGGGTATCCCGCGCGGCGGCTGACCGTACAGATGTCATCCGACGGACAGAACATCATCATGGAATTGCTGTTCATTACATTCAAGGAGGATATATGGAGTGTAGACTTGAATTTCAATGCGAATGATAAGAACATGGTCAATCATGCGCACAACCTTCTCTCCTCCGTCCGGATCAGTGAAGATCCGGGAAAAACTGCTGCTATTATGACTGCCTCTGCCGACAGGAGTTCCGCGCCCTCTTCAGAGGCTGCGTCCGTTTCCTCTTCGCCGAGACTGCGCGAGGTGACACTTGATGATCATGGCTATGGGCTGACAATGCTGCTTCCTTTCGATATCAAGAAAGAGTTTTATTACTATGCTCTTTCCGGTGACTGCTCACTCTATGATGAAGATCCCAACTGGGGATCCGTCTCCTTCTATCATACTTTATACCGGAAAAATAAAGACGCTTATCCGTCAATTGACGAAGAAGTCGATGCGGAGCTCGGGAATTATGACGATCCCGAAATAGAAAAACCACGCATCATACGACGCAAAGCATTTCTGTTCCCCCATGCAGATGCACGGCGCGTATATGCTTCATATCAAACGACAACATCCGATGAAGGGATCCAAATGTTTCGGGATGATATTTTATTCATTACCACAGACAATGAGTATTGGCAGATTTCATTTTCACGCGACGCAAATCAAACGGGGATCACGGACGATATGCTTGACGCTATGTTCGCATCGGTTCGCCTGCACCGGACGCCCTATCAGGAAAGCTCGACCGCAGACGGGCAAGGAGTAGGAGACTAAAGTCATTTAAAATGTAATTCGTTCATTACAGACCTGAAAAAAGGAAAGAGGCCTCCCATGGACAAGATTGCAAGACTCAAAGAAATCTTAGAGAGCAGCCGCCGCGCGGTCTTTTTCGGCGGGGCGGGCATGTCAACCGAGTCGGGCATTCCGGACTTTCGCAGCGCGGGCGGGATATACAGTGAGACGCTGCATCAGGAGTTCAGTCCCGAGCAGATGGCGTCGCACAGCTTTCTCATGGCGCATCCGGAGGAGTTCTTCGACTTTTACCGGCGGCGCTTCGTCTATCTCGATGCTGCGCCGAATCCGGGCCACACCGCGCTCGCAGAGCTCGAGCGGCGCGGGCATCTCGCGGCGATCGTAACGCAGAACATCGACGGGCTCCATCAGGCGGCTGGCTCCAAGACCGTCTACGAGCTGCACGGCTCCATCCGCCGCGCGCACTGCATGGACTGCGGCGCGCACTACGAGCTCGACTACATCATGGAGCACACACCCATCCCCTACTGCTCCTGCGGCGGCACTGTCCGCCCCGATGTCGTGCTCTATGAGGAAAGTCTCGATACCGCAACGATCGAAGGGGCTGTCACGGCGATCCGCGCGGCGGACACGCTCATCATCGGCGGCACGTCGCTCATTGTCTATCCCGCAGCGGGACTGATCGACTACTTCCGCGGCGAACATCTCGTCCTCATCAACAAGAGCGAGACGCGTGCAGACCGCCGCGCAGAGTTCGTCATCCGCGAACCGATCGGCGCGACGCTCCATGCGGCGCTGCCGGAGGAAAAATAATATCTACATCTGCGCGCTGTTCCAATTGGATGCAGCGCGGCACATGCAAAGGAGGTCGTTCCCATGTCCAGCCGAAAATTTCTTGTACACATTCTGATCCTTACGCTCTTTCTGCTTGCCGGAACGGCACACGCAGAGGTCGCGGTCAATCCGCTGCTGCTCGAGCTGCGCGCGTCAACGTTCACGGACCGCGGTGATGCGCTGGAGCTCGTGCTCCCGCCCGGCACGTTCAAGGCGGAGCGGAAGGAGACCGGGCAGCAGGTCTTTTCCTGTGAAAGTTTTCAAGGTACATATAAGGACCATGCGCTGACGCTGCGTGTCACGCACATTCCCTTCGCCAACCCGACCGGCACCGCTCAGTATGATCCGACGAGCCCCAAACAGCTGAAAAAGAGTGTTGCCCGCTACACCAAGGAGCATGCGCGTCCCACAGGCACGCAGACCACATGCGACGAGACGCTCACCATCGACAGCCGCCTGGCAAGACGCCTGACGCAAAGCCGCACCGAAGGCGATGCAGCGCAGACAATCTACGACACGCTGATCATCCTCACGGACCGCGGCGAGTGGAACATCGAGGCAGTCTACACATCCGCACCGAGCGAGAAAGAATTCGGTGAGAGCATCGACACCATCTTCACATCCGCTTCGCCCGGGAGGGTCTCTATCTTCAGCGCACCGCGCACATCGAAGTAAACAGAGGCTTCCACCGCCGCAGCCTCAGCGCTCATGCCGCCGCATATTCTGGAGCAGGATCCCGCCCATGATGAGCACAAGAGCGAGGAGTGCTGCGCTGCTCAGTTCTTCCCCGAGGGTGAGGGCGGAGACGACGAGCGAGAGGAGCGGCACGAAGTAGGCGAGGTTTGCAACGGCGGCAGAATTCTTTGCACGCTGGAGCGCCATCGCCCACCAGAGGTAGCCCACGGCATCAATGAATATCCCGAGCCAGAGCAGACCGCCCACTGCGTCCACGAGAGTTCCGTCCACTCCTCCATGATGAGTGTCACGGGCAGGGAGCACAGTGCCGTCACCCCCCACGCCATCACCATCATCACAGTCTGATCCCTGTTCTGCCTCTTGTTCAGTACGCAAAAGAGCCCGTAACAGAGCGCCGCCGTCACACAGGCCGCCGTGCCGAGCAGGACATCCCCCTCGGCATGTCCTTCCCCGCCGAGCGTCAGCACGACGACGCCGGAGAATGAGAGGAGGAGTGCGGCGGCCGTGCGCACGGTGACCTTTTCACCCAAGAGGAGCGCCGAAAAGAGGACGATCATCATGGGCCAGAGATAGTTGAGGATGCACGCCTCCTGTGAGGTGAGCTGCGAAAGCCCGTAGTAGTAGAGCCCCGAGTAGAGGAATATCCCGAGAAAGCCCAACCCCGCCATCGCTGCATAGGCGCGGAACACACGCCCGCCGCCGCGAACAAGCTGCATGATGATAAGAAAGAGGCAGCCCGCGAGGCTGCTCACAAAGAGAGCCTCATACGTCGGGATCGCCGTGAGGAGACTCTTCACCAATGCCGCCGTCGTCGACCAGATCGCAACCGCGCTGACCGCATAGAAATAGACACGCCCCTGCATCGCAAAGCCCCTCTCATATGATAAAAAGGCTTCCGATCTCTCGGAAGCCTTCGCTGTTCAAATGGAGCTGATTATAGGACTTGAACCTACGACCTGCTCATTACGAATG
>ERZ773068.121-NODE-121-length-41186-cov-36.330359_pt1 | contig 41186 bp, 44 predicted proteins | sample MGYA00580620_ERZ773068 | MGnify/ENA primary metagenome ERZ773068 (study PRJEB29015, sample SAMEA2737983) | human oral metagenome | biome: human oral; feature: human-associated habitat; material: dental | place: China | collected 2101 ... | reverse complement strand
CCTAAATGTCTTGGTGGTAATTTAGGGGATTTTGGGGGGATTTTGCAAAGGTCTCTAGATGTGATTTCGGGACGGAAGTTTGCTGCCACCAAGATAATCTTGGGTTTGCTTTCTGGGTTCAGGTTGATTTCGTCAAGATTATCCACGCCAAAGAACTCTTTCAGTTTCTCTTCTGCTTTGTCCGAATTGCCCAAATAATCACCATAAATCCTAATAATCTGAGGGTTTTTCAAAGTGGAGCAGTAAGAAGCGTATTTGATTGCCTGCCAAGTAACATCCCGACCTGAATCGTCTGTTTTCAGCTCAATAACTACCAAGTAGCCTTGCTTATCCAGTGCCAGCAGGTCCAAACGTTCATTAGTTTTGTCAAATTCATCGAATTCCTTTTGGATAATCAGCAAATCATCCTGATTATCCGCCGACAAGCATTGCGGATTGGCAGCCAGCCATTCCTGCAAGTCATACCGCTCTTTCAGTCCTCCATTACTAAAAGAAACAGATTCAACCTTCTCTAATTTTTTATTTTCCATATCAACGTAATACATTTTTAGTCTCGCCTCTAAATTTTCAAGATATTCAGAACAGGCCGTCTGAAAACATCTTTTCAGACGGCCTCTGCGTTTCGCGGCTTTAAGTCTGTTTCACCGCTGCGGCTACTTTGGCGGCGGCTTCATCCAGCGCGATGCTTTGCGCTTGGCTGTCGGTGCGGCGGGCGTATTCGACTTGGCCTTCTTTCAAGCCCCGATCGCCGATGACGAGGCGGTGGGGGATGCCTAAAAGCTCGCTGTCGTTGAGCAGCACGCCGGCGCGCTCGTCCCTATCGTCCAGCAATACGTCCACGCCTGCGGCCTGCAATTCGGCGTAAAGGCGGTCGGCGGCTTCGCGCACGGCGTCGGATTTTTTGTAGTTCATCGGCACGATCACGGCTTGGAAGGGTGCCATGGCGTCGGTCCAGATGATGCCGCGCTCGTCGTTGTTTTGCTCGATGGCGGCGGCAACGATGCGGGTGATGCCGATGCCGTAGCAGCCCATTTCCATGATTTGCGCTTTGCCGTTGTTGTCGAGGAAACTGGCGTTCATGGCGGCGGAGTATTTGTCGCGCAACTGGAATACGTGGCCGACTTCGATGCCGCGCGCGAGTTTCAGGCTGCCTTGCCCGTCGGGGCTCTCGTCACCCTCAACCACGTTGCGCAAATCGGCAAATTCGGGCTCGGCGGCGTCGCGGCCGAAGTTGAAACCGGTGTAGTGCCAGCCGTTGTCGTTCGCGCCGATGACCCAGTCTGCGCCTTTTTCTACGGCGAAATCGGCGTAAACCTTACCTTTAAAGCCCACGGGGCCGAGCGAGCCGCCGTCGGCGCCGAATTGGGCGCGGATAAGTTCGGGCGCGGCCATCGCCAGCGGGGCTTTTACGCCGGCAAGTTTTTCGGCTTTGATGTCGTTGAACTCGTGGTCGCCACGCAACAGCAGCAACACGATTTCGCCCTCGTCTTCGCCCTCCACCACGATGGATTTGAGCGTTTGTTCAACCGGAATATTGAGAAATTCCACCAGAGACGCGATGGTTTTGACTTCGGGGGTATGAACTTTTTCCAGCGGTTTTTCAGGCTGCCTGCGTTCGCCCGAAAGGCGCAGGGTCGGTGCCAGCTCGATATTGGCGGCGTAGTCGGAAGTGTCGCTGTAGGCAATCACGTCTTCGCCGCTGTCGGCCAGCACTTGAAACTCGTGCGAGCCGGTGCCGCCGATGCTGCCGGTGTCGGCGGCGACGGGGCGGTAGTTCAGCCCCAGACGGTCGAAGATGCGGCAGTAGGCGTCGTACATCGGCTGGTAGCCGTCGCGCACCAGCGATTCGTAGTCGGCGTGGAAGGAGTAGGCGTCTTTCATCACAAATTCGCGCGCGCGCATCACGCCGAAACGCGGGCGCACTTCGTCGCGGAATTTGGTTTGGATGTGGTAGAAGTTTTTGGGAAGCTGCTTGTAGCTGGTGATTTCTTTGCGCACGATGTCGGTAATGACTTCTTCGCAGGTCGGCCCCATGCAGAAATCGCGCTCGTGGCGGTCTTTCAGGCGCAAGAGTTCTTTGCCGTAAAACTCCCAGCGGCCGGATTCCTGCCACAACTCGGCAGGCTGCACCACGGGCATCAGCAATTCGACGCTGCCGGCGCGGTTCATCTCTTCGCGCACGATGTGTTCAACCTTGCGCAACACGCGCAGACCCATCGGCATCCAAGTGTACAAACCGGAGGCGTTGGCTTTGATCAAACCCGCGCGAATCATCAGCTTGTGGCTGGCCAGGGCGGCTTCGGCGGGGGCTTCTTTTAAAGTGGAAATGAAAAATTGGCTGGCTTTCATGGCGGCGGTTCCGTGTTGGGATAAATGTAAAGGCACGATTGTAGCAAGGTTTGGCGGCTTTCAGGCTGCTTTGCTTGTGGGTGGGGCAGCCTGAAAGGCGGATTGGCGCTTTCAGGCTGCCTTCCGCCTTGAATACTAATGCGGCAAAGGCAGCCTGAAAGTTGGCAGGCGCGGAGGTTCTGCCAAGATTCCCGCCTGCGCGGGGGTAGCGTAGCGGACTTGCGAAGCTAATGACGAAAGTGGGGAAAGGCAGCCGCTTGGGTTTCCGGCTTTAATTGTCGGCGGCAAATGCGCTAAGGTCTTCGCGGCGGTCGAACAGGGCTTTGACCGGCGGCTGGTGGCTGATGCCGATGACCAGGGTGTCGGGCAGCTCGCTTTTGAGCAGGCGCAGCAGAGCGGTGGCGGAGTCGTCGTCGAGCTGGTTGGTGGCTTCGTCGAGAAAGAGAATCTCGGGGCGTGCCATCAGGGCGCGGGCGAGGCTGATGCGCTGCTGTTCGCCGCCGGAGAGGGTTTTGTGCCAGTCTTCTTCGCTGTGCAGGCACTCTTTCAGACGGCCGAGGCCGACTTTTTCAAGGGCGGCGGCAACGGCGGCGTCTTGCTTGCTGCTCTCGGGCGGGGCTGGGTAGCGGACGAGGTTGGCGAGAGTGTCCTGCGGCAGGTAGGGGCGCTGCGGCAGGAACAGGCTGCGCGCGCCTTGGATGCTGAACCGGCCGGCGTAATACGGCCACAGGCCGGCAAGGGTGCGCATCAGGGTGGTTTTGCCGATGCCGCTGCGGCCGTCGAGCAGCAGCCATTCGGGCGCGGCGGCGTTGAGATTAAGATGGTGCAGCAGGGGGCGGCCTTCGGCGGTGTGGAGGTTTAAGGCGCGGATGGTGAGCAGGGTTTCAGGCTGCTTTGGGTTGGCGGCGGGGAGGTCGTCTGAAAGGTTTTCAGGCTGCCTTTGGGCTTTCGGGCTGCTGGTGATGTCGTCTGAAACCTGCTCCCTCCCCTGCGCTTGCGCGGGGGAGGGTTGGGGTGGGGGTGTTGTTTCGGCAGAAACAATATTGGCGGATGTGTCGGCGGTTTGTCCCCATCCTAACTCTCCCCCGCAAGCGGGAGAGGGGATAGAAGTTTCAGGCTGCCTGCTGTCGGCGGGGACTTGTTCGAGGGCAGCCTGAAAGTGGGCGAGACGCTCGACGACGGCCGCCCATTCGATGATGCGTTTGTAGTAGTCCATAAACCAGCCGAAGCCGTCTTGGACGTTGGAGAAGGCGCTGCGGGCTTTCATTATGTCGCCGAAGCTCATGCTGTGGGCGAAGTACATGGGCAGGGTGGCGATGATGGGGATGAACATCGACAGGCGCAGGTAGGCGGCGGAGAAGCTTTCGAGGTAGAACTCGCGGCGGATTAGGGCGCGCCAGTTGTGTCTGACGGCGGCAAAGCGGCGCAACAGGCGGCTTTGTTCGGCGTTTTCGCCGTGGTATAGGGCGATTTGTTCGGCATGGTCGCGCACGCGCAGCAGGGTGGCGCGGTAGTCGGCTTCGCGGTGCTGGCGCTCGATGTTCAGGGGTTGCAGTTTGCGGCCGATCAGGTGGGTGAGCAGGGTGCAGGCGGCGGAGTAGACAAGCGCAATCCACACGAGATAGCCTTTGACGGTGATGCTGTGGCCGAACAGCACGAAGGTTTGCACGCCGGAGAGCTGCCACAGGATTTCGATAAAGGCGCCGAGTTTGGCGGCGTTCATAATGAAGTATTTGAAAAGGTCGATGCTTTTTTCCGACAGCAGGGCGATGTCTTCGGCGATGCGCTGGTCGGGGTTGTCGGGCTCGCCGGTGAGTTGCAGGCGGTAGTGTTTGTGGCCGCCGAGCCAGTCGGTTTGGAATTGGCCGGTGAGGTGTTCGCGCCAGCGGAAAAGCAGGACTTTGCGCAGCCAGTTGCCGCAGGCGACGAAGGCGGTTACGAGGGTGATGTAAACGAGGTATTCGAGTATCAGCGCGGGCATGGCGCGGCCGTCGAAGGCGGCGAGGGCGTCGTAGAAGGTTTTGTTCCAGTCGGTAATCAGCACGCCGACGCGGACGATGGCCAGCGAGAAGCCGACCACGGCGGCCAAGAGCAGCCAGTTGTACCAGGGGTTTTGCCGCAGCCAGAAAGGGGCGGCAAGGGCAAGGAAGCGGCGGAGAGTTTTCATGGTTCTGCCAAGATGGGAAGGCAGCCTGAAAGGTTTTCAGGCTGCCTTTGGGTGGGGGGATGCCGTCTGAAAAGGGGATTCAGACGGCCTTTTGTTGCGCGGTTTAGAACTTCCAATCTGCTTTGAAGATGATATTGCGCGGACGGCCGTAGAAGTTGTTGATACCCATGGTACGGACGCGGGCGTTTTCGTAGTAGCGGCGGTTACCCAGGTTTTCGGCAATCAGAGCAAGTTTGAGGTTTTTAACCGGCTCGTATTGGACGTTGGCGTTCCACAAAGCATAACCGCCCTGTTTGACGCTCCACAGGCTGTCGGTTTTGCTTTGGATGGTCGCGCCGCTGCCGACCGTCCATTTGCGGCCGGCAAAAGGCAGGCGGTAGCTGGTGTACAGGCGGAACATATGCTTGGGCGTATGTTTGCTGTAGTTGGTGCCGATAGTAAAGCGCGAACCTTCGCCGACCATGTATTTGCTGCTGTTGAAAGCATAGCTGGCGGCAATGTGCCAGTCTTCGTTCAGGCTGCCGGAAAGCTCTGCTTCCCAGCCGCGGCTGCGTACTTTACCAATAGGTTGGTAAGCCCATTCGCCTGCTCTATTGCGCGTATCCAAATCATACGGACGGTTTTTCTGCACGATTTGATAGAGTGCAATCGAGCTGTTGAGACGGTTGTTGCCGAACCAGTCGGATTTGAAACCGATTTCGGTGTTGGTGCCGACAATGGGGGCAAGCAGTTTGTTGTCCATGTCGTACACGGTTTGCGGTTTTTTGATCTGGGTGTAGTTGGCGTAAAGGCTGTGGTTTTTGGCTACGTCAAAGGTAATGCCCAAATAGGGAACGGCGCTGTTTTTGCGGTATTTGGACACTTTGCCTGTTTTAAAGTTGGTGTGGTCGTAAGCCCAGCGGGTATAGCGCATGGCGGCCAGAATGTGCAGTTTTTCCACCGGAGTGAAGCGCACACCTGCGGAGAGAGCATGGGTTTTAATCAGGCGGTTGGTGTCGGTGTAGTTGGCGTAAGAGCTCCAATCGGGGCGGGGTACGCTGTCCCAATCGTAGGTAAAGACGTTGTAGGCGTTGGCGCTGCGTGCTTTCCAAAGGTTGACCGAATCGTTGCTCTCACGCGAGAAGTTGTACACCGCAAATACCTGCTGTTTTTGGCCGAGTAGGTCAAAATTGCCGGTAATGCCGGTATTGAAGGCAAACTGGCGGCCGGTGTTGTCGTATTTTTGGATGTTGTTGGTCGCGCCGGTAAAGATGCCGTCGCGGTCGATGCCGGCGAAGCGGCCGCCGGTATTGGCGGCAACGGCAAATTCCTGCGCGGATGACGAGCGCACATAATTCAGCTTGCTGCTGAGTTTCCAGTTGTCGTTAAACTGGTGTTCGAACTCGGCAAACAGATTGCGTTTGTAAAAGCGCGAATAGTTCCACGGCGCGCCCAGATAGGTGTCGCGCGGCATATTCAAATCAAAGCCGTTGCCCATCGGTACGCCGTAAAAGTCGGGTGTGTCTTTCACGCGCTGATAAAGACCGCCTACGGTGGCTTTGCTGTTGTCGCCGATATCGGCTTCGATAATGCCGTAAAGCATTTGGCTGTTGCCGTCTACATTGTCTTTGAATGTTTTGTCGCGGCTTAATGCTGTTACCAAGCGTCCGCGTACCGGTGATGCTTCGCCAAAGGCATCTGATACGTCGCCAACTACACCGACCGTACCGAAACGATCGGCTTGTAGACCGATACTTGCCTGCCGCGCGGCAGTCGGGCGTTTGCGCACCGCATTGATGGTGCCGCCCGGTTCGGTGTTGGACTGGGTCAGGCCGGTTGGACCGCGTACCACTTCGATATGGTCGTAAATCGCCAAGTTGCTCATGCTTTGCGGGTCGTTGTAGGGGTTGCCAGACGCACCGGCTACAGTAGTGGCCATACCGTCTTCTTCGATTTGGTCGATATAGAAGCCGCGCGACTGGTAACGCCAGCGGGCGGAGTCGGGAATTACGTTGATGCCGGTGGTGGTTTTCAAGGCATCTTCCATGCTGCGGATGCCCTGGTCGTCAATCTGTTTCTTAGTAATCACGCTCACCGACTGCGGTGTTTCTTTGGGCGAGAGCGCGAGGCCGGTGGTGGTACGCATGGCGGAGGTGGTGTAGGAATTGCGGTTTTCGGTGCGGGTGGAGCGGTTAACGCCCTGTACGCTCACGGTTTGCAGGCTTTGGCCGTTGTCGGCGGCGGCGGTGTCGTCGGCCGCTGCGGGCAGGGCGATTAGGGCGGACAGGGTAGTCAGAACGATAGGTTTGAGGGTGGGGCGGATGCCGGACATGGGCGGTCTCTCTGTGTGTGGTAAAAAAAGCGGCGCATGATAATCGAAATTTTTTACGCTAAAAATGGAAAAATTTTCAGGATGTTGTCAAATGTAATCGCTGGTTTGTGCTTTGGTTTTCGGCGGATGCCCGTGTTTGACGATGTTTCAGGCTGCCTGCTGCGTTCGGCCGTGCAAAAAACTTTCAGGCTGCCCATAAAAAGGCAGCCTGAAAAGCAGAAAAATGTTGCGCGCTGAAAGGTAAAGTGATGCTTTTATACAAACAGTTGCGCCAGATAGCACCACGCCAGCACCAAAATAATCACCAGCGCGGTGCCGATTTTGGCGACCACGCCGAGAATAAAGCCGATAAAGGTGCCGATGCCGACTTTCCCTGCCTGCAAAAGGCAGCGGCGGGCGGCATATTCGCCGACGGCAGCGCCGGCCAAGGGCCCCAGCAGCAGGCCGGGGATGCCGAGAAACATGCCGGCGATGCCGCCGATAAAGGCGCCCCACACCGCTTCTTTGCTGGCGCCGGTGTATTTGGCGCCGAGCAGGCTGGCGAAAAAGTCGGTGGCAAAGCCGACGGCGGCCACCACGCCCAGCACCGCCAGCGTCCAGCCACCGACGATTTGGTAGTCGCTGCTGTAGGCCAAAAGCCAGGCGCCGCCGAACATCAGCGGCAGGCCGGGAACGGCGGGATAGACGGTGCCGGCCAGGCCGGCCAGCAGGCAGATTAGGGCAAGGATGATTAACAGGGCGGTCATGGTGTTTGCTCGGGTGTTGGGAAAGGCAGCCTGAAAAGCGTAAACGAAGCGGCGAAGCTGGCGGCGGTTTGGGGAAAACGGGTGCTCTGGGCGTTTTCAGGCTGCTTGGGGATGGGCGGTTCAGTCGGGGAAAAAGCGCCAGCTGCCTTGTTTGAAATCGTAAATATATTTGTCAAACACGTGCCAGGTGGAATGGTAAAACAGCATCGGCGCTTTGCCGGATTCGGGAAAATAAATATAGCGGATTTGGCATTGCTCGGGCGGCGGCGGGATATCGGATATCTGCGGATAGCGGCCCTGCTCGTGCCGGTAAGCGGCAATCTGCGAAGCGGCGGTATCGGCAGCGGTGCGGCAGTCGCGGGCATACCATTGGTGCAGCACCAGAATAACGGCCGTGGCGCCGAACCACATTAGGCTTTGCCGCCACCAGAGTTTGCGTTTTTCAGGCTGCCCTGCCGCGCGGATAAGTGCAATCAGGCGCGGCACGGCAGCCAAGGGCAGCAGCAGCCACAGTATGAATCCCGTGCCCGGTCGGGCACTTAAAAACAGCAGCAGCGCGATACCGGCAATGGTCGGCAGATAGGGGTGCATCAGGCGGTTTTCTCGGATTGCTTGGGAATGTGTTTGCAACAAAGGCAGCCTGAAAACAATCAAACCGTTTTCAGGCTGCCTTTTTCGGATTAGCCGATGAGCTGTTTGAGCACTTCGGTTTTGGCTTTTTCGTAATCTTCGGCGGAGATCAGGTTTTGGTCGAGCAGGGTTTTGAGCTTGGTGAGTTTGGCCTGTGGGTCTTCACCGGCAGCGGGCGCAGCAGCAGGCGCGGCTTGTGCCATATTGGCCATGGCGCCGGCCATTGCCTGGCCGATGCCGGCGCCCACGCCCAGTCCGGCACCGATGCCGGTGAGACCGCCTTCGTTTTGCGCGGCCAGCGGGATGGCTTCGGCGGTTTGGTACTGGGTGTAGCGGCCAAGGTCGCCGATGATGCCCATCGACATTTTGCTGTCGAGCGCTTTTTGCACGTTTTCGGGCAGGGTGATGCTCTCAACCGTGAAGTTTTCCAGCGCCAGACCGAGCTTGGCGAACTCGGGCAGCAGCAGCTCCTGCATTTTCTGCGACAGCAGCACCTGGTTGGCGGCCATATCCAAAAACGGCACGCCGGAATTGCCGAAGGCGGCGGCCATCTGGGTCATGGCGATGTTACGCAGCTGGTTGTCGAGTTCACCGCCGCTGTATTGCTCGGCTACGCCGGCAACTTCGGTGAAAAAGCGGGCGGGGTCGCTGATGCGGTAGCTGTACATGCCGAAGGCGCGCAGCTGGATCACGCCGAAATCGGCATCGCGCACGGTAACCGGCTGGGCGGTGCCCCAGCGGCGGCCAAGCTGCTGGCGGGTACTGAAAAAGTAAACGTCTGATTTAAAGGGGGATTGGAACAGTTTGTCCCAGTTTTTCAGATTGGTGAGCAGCGGCAGGGTTTGGGTGGTGAGGGTGTAGCGGCCGGGCTGGAACACGTCGGCGGTTTTGCCTTCGTCCACAAACAGCGCCGCCTGCGCTTCGCGCACGGTCAGGCTGGCGCCGTTTTGGATTTCCTGGTCGGCCACCGGAAAACGCCACATCAGCGTTTCCGGCTCGGGGTTCGGCCATTCGATAACGTCGATAAACTGCTTGCGGATAAAGCCCAGCATAGTAAAGCTCCTTGTGTGAATGATGGGGCAGCCTGAAAAAACGGCATCAGCCGCTGAGACTGGCGGCATTAAGCAGGCCGATGGCCAGCGACAGTGCGCAAAACAGCGCGCCGACGGCGGTATTGCCGTTTTCCAGCTCGACCGATGCCAGCGGAATCAGGCGGGTGGCGGCGAAATACACACCGATCTGCACCAGCGCCGCACCCACGCCCCACAGCATAAAGTCGGGCAGGCTTACGCTGTGCGTCATGCCCGCGGCCAGCGCGATGCAAAAACCCAGCACCGCGCCGCCGAAAGACAGGGCGCAGGCCAGATTGCCGCTGCGGATCAGCGACAACTCGCGCGCGGGCGTGATGCGCAGATAGGCGCCGGCAAACAGCACGGTCATCGCCGCGGCTGCCAGCATGTATTGCAGGTAAAGCAGGTATTGGCTGAAGGAAATCGACATGGCTTCGCTCCGGCGTGGTGGAAAGGAGCGCCGATTATAGCCCAAAGCGGGTGGCGCGGCGCGGCTGCCGCAACGGTTTTCAGGCTGCCTGCGGTTTTGTGTGTGCCCGAGATTACCGGCTGCACGGCGCAAGCGGCGGCAAAGCAAAAGCAGCCTGAAACATCAAAACAGCCGCTGCCGGCTGTTTCCATGCGCTTTTCGGGCTGCTTTCAGGCTGCCTGTGCCGCCGCTTTAGGCTTTCTGCTTGCACGGCAGGCAGCTTTCGGCTTCGGCCTGTTGCAGGCGCAGTTTTTTGCGCTGCTCGGCGGCTTCAAAGCGGCATTTTTGCGCTTCGCTGGTCAATTCCAGCGGCGGCACCGGCACCGGTTTGCCGTCTTCCACCGCCACCATGGTGAAGTAGCAGGAATTGGTGTGGCGCAGGGTGCGTTCGCGGATATTCTGCGCTTCGACGCGGATACCCACTTCCATCGACGTGCGGCCGACATGGTTGACGCTGGCGAGAAAAGTTACCAGCTCACCGACGTAAATCGGTTCTTTAAAGGTTACTTTGTCCACGGAAAGGGTAACGCAGTAATGGCCGGAATAACGGCTGGCGCAGGCGTAGGCGACCTGGTCGAGCAGTTTGAGCAGATCGCCGCCGTGGACGTTGCCGCTGAAATTGGCCATATCGGGCGTCATCAGTACGGTCATTTGTAATTCGTGTTGGGGTTGGACGGGGGTGTTCATGGTGTTTTCCTTATGATGTGGTGTGTGTAAAGGTGGGTTTTGGAAAAGGCAGCCTGAAAACTGGAGTTGGGGTTTTCAGGCTGCCTGCGATATGCGTGGAGGCAGCCTGAAAAACAAGCTGTTCCCCTATGGGTGTGATCGACGGTTTTTTGGCGAAAACCGCTAAGTGCCATTGCCGATGCCCTATCGTTTAAACAGCGGCGCGGCCAGATAGTAGAGCAGCTGCGCGGCCAGTGCCGCACCGTATGGCAGGGCGCAGAACAAAAGCGCGTAGCCGCTGCCGCCGATGGCAGCAGTGCGGACAGCAGCAGGATTGAACCCTGCGCTTTGTCCGGCAGCTCGGGAAGGGCGAAAGCGGCGAAGGCTGCGCCGCAGGCGGTGCAGATGCCGAAGGAAATGATGCGGGCGGCGGTGCGGGTCATGGAACGGGTGGTTTTCAGGCTGCCTGAACATAAAGGGTCATTGTTTTTCCATTAGGAAGTAAGTCAAATCGTCTTGCGGGAAGTTTTTGTCGCCGCGATAGACGAATCCGTAGTCTGCGAGTTTCATTTCGGGATGCTGCGCCATGATTTCGCCGGCGAAGTCGCGTTTGAACAGGCGTTCGTTGTGTCCGCGATAGTTAACGGTTACGGGGCTTGGGTTGTAGTACTCGACAACGAGCAGGTAGCGTCGGCTGCTGCGAACGAGTTTCTGGTACACGCGCGGCAGTTCATCGGGATTGATGTGGATCAGCACGCCTTTGATCAGGGTCAGATCCCATTGTTCCGGGCTGTCCCATTCCAAAATGGATTGATGGCGGATGCGCTCGGCCGGGATCACATGTTGCAGTTTGGCAACGGCTTTTTCGTTGATTTCTATGGCGCTGGCTTCCAACTTAGGGAACAGCAGTTGCAGGGCTTTGAGGTTCATGCCGCGATTGGCACCGAACTCTATCATGTTCTCAATCGGCTGGATGCGGCGCAGGGCTTGGGAGAACAGGGCGAGGTTGGCGGCGAGCATTTGTTCGCCCTGGTTGCGCTCGACGTATTCGTCGCCAAAGCTGCCTGCCCAAAAGTGTTCTTGTTCGGTTTGATACATGCTTGGAGTCCTTTTCTTTAAAAGATGGTTGCGGGCAGCCTGAAAACGGATTGGGCTGCAAACGGGGATGATGGTTTTTCAGGCTGCCTTTCGCACATTCCAAAGGCAGCCTGAAAACTGAAAACCTAAATCTTGCCGATTTTATGCCGATTGGCTTCCACCCATGCTTTAAGCTCGTCCTGCGACATCCATTGGCTGTTGTTGTCGCTGGCGTAAATAAAGCCTTCGGGCACTTTCACGCCGTCTTTGATGCGCTCGGGGGTTTGGTCCCAGCCGTTGATGGCGGGCAGGATTTTGAAATGCTCGGGGTATTCGTAGGTGTGCCATGAATCTTCCGCGCCGATCATTTGCTCGTGCAGTTTTTCGCCGGGGCGGATGCCGATGGTGGTTTGGCGGCATTCGGGGGCAACCGCCGTCGCCAAATCGCAAATGTTCATAGACGGGATTTTTTTGACGTAAATTTCGCCGCCCACCATGTCGTCAAAGGCGTGCCAAACCAGCTCTACGCCTTGTTCCAGCGAGATCATAAAGCGGGTCATGCGCGGGTCGGTAATCGGCAGCTCGCCGCTGTCGCGCACGGATAGGAAAAACGGGATTACCGAGCCGCGCGAGCCCATCACGTTGCCGTAACGCACGACGGCAAAGCGGGTGCCGTGTTCGCCCGAATAGGCGTTGCCTGCCACGAAAAGTTTGTCGGATGCGAGCTTGGTGGCGCCGTAGAGATTGACGGGGCTGCTGGCTTTGTCGGTGGATAGGGCGACGACTTTTTTCACACCTTTGTCGATGCAGGCGTCGATCAGGTTCATCGCGCCGTTGATATTGGTTTTGACGCACTCAAACGGGTTGTATTCGGCGGTGGGGACAATTTTGGTGGCGGCGGCGTGGACAACGTAATCCACGCCGTCCAGCGCGCGGTACAGGCGGTCTTTGTCGCGCACGTCGCCGATGAAAAAGCGCACGCGCTTGTCGCCTTGGTATTGTTTTGCCATGTCCCACTGCTTCATTTCGTCGCGGGAGAGGATGATGATTTTTTTGGGATTGTAGCGGGCTAGGGTCATGGGCACGAAGGTGTTGCCGAATGAGCCTGTGCCGCCGGTGATGAGGATGGTGGAGTTGCTGAGCATGGGAATGGGGAAATCTGAAGTTGGTCGGTTTTCAGGCTGCCTTTTGGTTAAGGCAGCCTGAAAGGGTGGCAAAGCGAAGCAGCCGGGTTTTCAGGCTGCTTGGGCAAGGATTTGCGGCAGGATGCGTTTAAGGGCGGCCTGCCAGTCGGGCTGGCTGTAGCCCAGGCGGCGGATTTTTTCGCAGTTGAGTACGCTGTAGGGCGGACGCGGGGTGCGCTCGCAGCTGGCGGGAATTTCGTGCAGGCGGGCGTTTACCGGCTGCAAAAGGGCGAGTTCTTGCAATACGGTTTGGGCAAACTGGAAGCGGTTGACGGCGGTATCGCCGCAGTAGTGGTAGATACCGCGCAGGGCGGCGGGCTCTTGTGCCAGATTGATCATCAGGCGGGCGAGATCGCCGGCGTAGGTGGGGCAGCCGGTTTTGTCGCTGACCACATCGATGCGCTCTTGGCCGGCTTGGTCGACAATGGCTTTGACGAAGTTGCCGCCGTATTCGGAAAACACCCACGAGCTGCGGACGATAATGCTGTCGGCGTGGTGCGCGAGTGCCAAGAGTTCGCCGGAGAGCTTGGATTTGGCGTAGATGCTCAGGGGGTTGGGGTAGTCCGATTCGGTGTAGGGCGCCTGTTTGGCGCCGTCGAATACGTAGTCGCTGGAAATATGGATCAGGCGGATGCCGGCATTGGCGGCGGCACGGGCAAGGTTGCGCACGCCGGTGGCGTTGACGGCAAACACTTCGTCGGGATGGCATTCGGCGGCTTCAAGATTGGTGTAGCCGGCGGCGTTGATGATGACGTCGGGCTCGAAGTTCTGCACCATGCCGGTGATGGCGGCCGAATCGGTGATGTCGAGCGTGGCCGAATCGGCGGCGATCATTTCCCAGTCTTCGGGTTTTTGGGCGCGCAGGCAGCGGCCGACCTGGCCGTTGGCTCCTGTCAGTAATATGCGCATCGTGTGTGCTCCTTGCTGTGTAGGTTTCAGGCAGTCTGAAAGGTGGACGGTTTCAGTCTTCCACCGGTTTTTCGGCGGCCACTTGGTCGATCAGTTGCGACAGGCTCATGCCGCGCTCCAAAGAGCTGTCGTAAACGAAATGCAACTCCGGCGTGCGAAACACGCTGATGCGCTTGGACAGTTCGCTGCGCAAAAAGCCTTTGGCATGCTCCAGGGCTTCGGCGGTGACTTCGCGGGTGTTTTCGTCGAGCACGGTGTAATAGACGGTGGCGTGGCTGTAGTCGCGGCTGACTTCGACGTCGTTGATGGTAATAAAGCCGGCGCGGGGGTCTTTCAGGCCGGTGCGCGTCAGTTCGGCCAGCTCGCGGGTAAGCTGCTCTTTGACGCGGTCGATGCGGGCGAAGCCGCGTTGCGGTTTTCTCATATCGGAAACAGTGGAAAATCGGGTAAAAACGGCGGCCATTATAGCAAGGCGGCGGCAGGCGCGGGACAGGGTTTGCGATATAATCGCGCCTTTTTTCACGGAAGATGCCATGAACACCCTGCCGTATCAAGCCGAAATCGCCCGCCGCATGGAAGCCGCCGGCGAAGGCCGCATCCGCCCCGATGCCGAGTTTTACCATACCGCCAACGGCTATTGGATTGCCTGGCAGCAGCCGCAGGCGGCGGTGCTGCCGGAAAACCTGCCCGAGGGAGAGGCCTGTGACTGGGTGGAAGGCGCCGAAACGCTGGCCGATTTGGTGGAATTCATCGAAAGCGGCGACTACGAAGCGCTGGCCTATTTCGAGGGCAGCGAGGAAGAATGGCAGGAACACGAAGGCTGCAGCTGCGGCTGTCAGCACCAATAAAGGGCTTTCAGGCTGCCTGAAGGGCATAATCGGGCTGCCGTCCCGTCAGACAGCCTGAAAGTTTCAGGCTGCCGCCAATGCCCGAATATCGCCAACACGCGAAACCGGATAGGAAAACACACACCATGAATCTGCTGGCTTTGTTTAACGATGCCGCCGCCATTGTGCGGCTGCGCTATCGCCCCGCCGAAGAATACCGCTACGGCGCGGCGGTAACGGCGGCGGTGCTGCTGGCGCTGGGTGCCATCCATTCTGCCGCCGTCGCCCCCTTAATCGGCAGCGGTTACGGCACGGTGGCGCTGTCGGTGCTGATGATCGGCGTGCGCTGGCTGGCGCTGTCGCACTGCATAGCCGCCGTGCTGCATTACTTCGGCAGCCCCAAGCTGCCCCTGCGCGGCTATATCCTTGCCAGCGAAGCGCTGGCGCTGCCAACGCTGCTGGTGATGTATCTGCCGGATCTCGCGCCCTTGTCGCTGCTGTGGGGGCTGTGGACTTTCTGGGCGCAGGCCATCGGCCTGATGCACCTGGGCGGCCAGCGCGGCAGCCGCGTCCTGCTGGGCTATCTGGCCGGCCTGTTTGTGATGGGCATCGCCTATCTGCTCTTATTCGGCATCTTCGCCGCCGCCGGCTGGATCGATATGGAACAGGCTTTGCGTAATATGCAGCAGATGCAGCAGGCGCCGCCGGGGAATTGATTTATTGATGCCTGAACAGGGTTTCAGGCTGCCTGAAAGCAAAAAAAGGTGCGCTATGCGTACCTTTTTTGCCATTTTCCGTCGTTAATTGTTCACCTTTCCCAATTTCTTCTGCCATGCCCAGCGCAGCGAAAAGAGCAGCCATTTTGCCGCCAGCGCCGAAGCAAAGCCGACCAGCAGCGCCCCGGCCATATCCAGCGGCCAATGTACGCCCAGATAAATGCGCGACCAGGCCACCGGCAATGATAGCGCCAGCCCCAGCAAGCCTGCGGTACGCGTTACCGCAAACAGGCACATGCTTGCCAGCGGCGATACCACCGCGGTGAAATGCTTACTGGGGAAAGACGAAGAAGCGCTGTGTTCCAAAAAATTGGTGCCCAACCCCAGCGCAAACGGCCGCGCATGGTACCAGCCCTGACGAATCAGATAGGCCGCCGCCATCCCCAGCAGCAGGCTCAATAATACGTTTACGCATAACATACGGCGGCGGCGATGGTGCAGCAGCAGGTAAAACCCTACCGCCACCATCACCGCCGCCGTTATGTATTCCGCCACAAACAAAGCCAGCTCAATCCCCACCGGATGCGCGTCGTCATCGGCATTGATCCAAAGAAACAAACTGTGATTCAGCGCGTGCAGAAAGTCCATAATTTTTAGTGGGCTTACTCGAAACGGCGCACTATAAACACGCAGAATTAGCGATAAATTAGCCGTTTTCATGCTGGTGAAATATTTTCAGGCAGCCTGAAAGTGTTTTGAAGCAGTAAATTTCATAGTTTGATTTGTTGCAACGGTGTGCGGCTTTTGGCACGATAATGATTACCGTAGTTGATAGCTAAGTTTGGCACATATCGCTGCTGGAAAGCAGAAAGCATAAAAAGGCAGCCTGAAAGCCATTAAACAAGGAAACCCCATGCACAGCCAAGGCACACCCGAATACATCCCGCTCCCCGACGGCCGCCGCCTGTATGCGCAAGTCTTGCCGCCGGCGGCAGACAGCGGCACCACCGTCGTGTTTGAAGGCGGCGGCGCAAGCACCCGCTCCATTTGGGCGCGGGTGCAGCCGCAGATTGCCGCTTGCGCCCGCGCCATTGTTTACGACCGCGCCGGGCTGGTTTTAGCCGACCCCGCCGAATATGCAGCAGATGCAGCAGGTGCCGCCGGGAAATTGACGTATCGCAAGCAAGCCTTAATCTGTTTTCAGGCTGCCTGGAAAGGCAGCCTGAAAAATTTATTTTGCCGCAATGTCGCTATATAATGACTGCCGTTTTCATTTTTGAGCAAAAAGGACGGTCTCCATGGCGCAGCAGAGCATCCAACGCGCAGACGCGCTTGCCCCCGGCAGCCAGCTTCACGTTTACATCGTATTGAAAGTGCTCGGTTCGGGCGCGTTCGGCATCACCTATCTGGCCGAACACATCCATCTGGGCTCGCAGCACGTTATCAAAGAATACCTTCCCGACAGCGGCGTGCGCGTCGAAGGGCTGACCGTCCAGGCCAAAAGCAGCAGCGATCAGGAGATTTTCAACTGGGGCCTGAACGGCTTTTTCAACGAAGCCAAACTGCTCTACGGCTTAAACCACCCCAACATCGTCAAAGTAACCGATCTTTTTGAAGCCAACGGCACGGCTTATTTCGTCATGCCCTATCTGAGCGGCATCACCCTGCACCAATGGATCAAAGACCACCCGCACGCGGGCGAAGCCGAGCTGCAAAGCATCTTCATCCCCCTGCTCGAAGGGCTCAAATACATCCACGAGCGCCAGCTTCTGCACCGCGACATCAAGCCCGAAAACATCTTCATCACCGAAAACCAAACCCCCGTGCTGATTGACTTCGGCGCCGCCCGTCAGGCAGTCGGCCAGAAAAGCCGCCCGCTCACCCAAATCCTCACTCCGCCGTTCGCGCCCATCGAGCAATACCACTCGCGCGATGTGTTCATGCCCGCGCTTGATTTGTACAGCCTCGGCGCCTGCATCTACCAAGCCGTTGCCCACCGCCTGATTGAAGAAGCCCCCGCCCGCATCGCCGGCGAAGACACCCAGCCCAAACTCGCCGGCAGCGAATACGAAAAACAATACAGCCACGCCTTTCTTGCCGCCGTCGATTACGCCCTGAATGTACGCGCCGAAAACCGTTTCCAAAGCGCGATGGACATGCAGCAGGCACTGCTCGGACAAAAAGAACTGCCGCCGCCCGTTCAGGCTGCCCCTGCCTACAACGCCGCCCCCGCCACCCAGGCCGCCTACAACGGTGCGACAGCCGTTTACGGCGCGCCCCAAGCCGCCGCAGCCGCCGCCCCGCGTGCGAAAAACAAACTGCTGCTGTGGGGCGGCATCGGCGGCGGCCTTGCCGTACTGCTTGCCGTCATTGCCGCCTTCGCTCTCGGCGGCAAAGAGCAAGACTCCGACGAACCCGCGCAGACCGCTTCCGCCGTCCAAACCGCCGCCCCCGCCAACGACCCCATCGTTCTCCCGCCCGCCGACAACGGCGGCAGCCTGCCCGGGGAGCAGCCCGAGCAGCCGCAACAGCCCATGCCCGTCGGCGGCAACAGCAACACCGCCCAAATCGCCGCCCAAGTCGAAAAAATGAACCGCGAACTGCCCAAATCGCTCGGCGACGGCGTGCGCTGGGAAAAAGTCCTCTACGTCGAAGCCAGCAACACCATGATTATGCAGCTCACCCTCACCAAACTACGCCAGCGCGACCTCAGCAACGCCCAATTAGAGCAAATCAAATCCGCGCTCGGCCCCGAAATGGCGAAAACCTCCTGCCAAGACCCTAATGTCGCTCCATGGCTCACCAGCGGCGGCACACTGCTGGTAGCGTTTTACGACCGCAACAACAAACACTTGGTGGATGCAAGCATATCGGGAGCGGATTGCCGCCAATAGGCAGCCTGAAAACGGATTTGCGGGCTTTCGCCAAGCCCAAACCCGCAAGGCCGTCTGAAACCCGCTTTTCAGACGGCCTCTGCCAAGCAATAGTGAAGCAACACAGAAAGATACAAGGCAGCAAGCCGCAGACAGTACAAGTAGTACGAGGCTGGTTTACTTGGCATTTTTAATGCCTTAGCAAACCGCCCTCTTCGAGCTAAGGCGCAGCAACGCCGTAGATTTTTGTGTCGCTTCACTAAAAACACCCAAAGCAGCCTGAAAACCGGCAAGGCCGTCTGAAAAACCAAAACGGCAGATTCCGCATCGCACGCCCAAGCGTTCAGACGGCCTCCGCCCCAAGCAGCCTGAAAACCAAGTCCGAAGGAATCCCCATGCAGCCCGATTTCCACCAAGCCCAGCACATCGGCCGCCGCGAAGAACAGCAGGACGCACTCGGCAACCTCGTCCTCGCCCCGCGCCACACCCTCTACGTCCTTGCCGACGGCATGGGCGGGCAGCAAGGCGGGCAAACCGCCGCCCGCGCCGTTGTCGCCGCCATCCTCGACCACTTTCACCGGCAAAACCCGCCCGCCGACAGCCGCGCGGCCGAAAACCAACTGCACGCCGCCCTTAACGCCGCCAACCAAGCTCTCGCCCGCATCCTGCAAAGTCATCCCGAACTCGACGGCATGGGCAGCACCCTCATCGCCCTGATTGCCGATGAAAACACAGGCACATACAGCTACATCAGCGTCGGCGACAGCCCGCTCTACCTGCTGGAAAACGGCCGACTGCGCCGCATCAACGCCAACCACGCCTTCGCCGAAGACCTCAAACGCATGATAGCCGCCGGCGAAATCACCGCCGAAGAAGCCGAACGCCACCCCGCCCGCCATGCCGTTACCAGCGCCGTTACCGGCAAAGACATCGCCCATACCGACTGCCGCAGCGGCAGCCTGAACCCCGGCGACACCCTCCTGCTCGCCAGCGACGGCGTGCAAACCCTGTCTGACCGCGAAATCGAAGACACCCTCAACGCCGCCGCCGACCCCGAAGCCCAAGCGCAAGCCCTGATCAGCGTCGTCCTTGCCAAACAAAACCCCCATCAGGACAACACCTCCCTCATCCTCGTCCGCCACCCCGCCGACCCGTCCGCCCCCACCACCCAAACCCTTCCCACCCAAGCCGCCCCCGCCGACAGGCAGCCTGAAAACGGCGAACAACGCCCGCCCGCAAAAAGCAGCCTGAAAGGCGTATTCGTCGGCTTCCTCCTCGGTGCCCTGCTGATCGGCGGACTGGTTTACCATCTCACCCGCCCGACCGAAGAAACCGTCCCGCCGCCCGCCGCTTCCGAACCTGCCGCGCAAAGCGCATCCGAAGCCGCCGCGTCTGTCCCAAGCGCCCCACCGCCTGCCGCCGCGTCCGAGACACCCGCCTCCGAACCCGCCCCGCAATCCGCGTCCGAACCGCCCGCCGCCGCTAAACAAGAAAAAGGCGGCAAAAGCAAAACCCCGCCCCTGCCGCATATTTCCAAACCGCTGAGATAATATTACTAGGGGCTATTCACATTTGGTATTGCGGTGGCTTTTACGCCATAAAACAGACTCTGCCGTGTTGCCAATCCTCGCAAGGTGTCCAACCTTGCTGCGGTTTGCGCCTTGCATAGCTTGTTTTCTGACCTAAAATCCACTGCGCAAACCAATTGTAAACAGCCCCTAGGCAGCCTGAAAACGGTTTCAGGCTGCCTCTGATTAAAAATCTCCTGCCTGTCATACAAATAAAGGATTCCCCCATGAAACTCTGGCGCACGATTTTATTGTCCCTGTTTTTCGCCGCCGCCCCCACGGCGCAGGCCAACCAGCCCGATGTGCTCAAAGCCGCCGAATCGGTTTACCGCCTGTGGATAGGCGTACCGCTGCCGCCGCAGGTGGCCGCACAAATGGTCAACCAGCAGATGCTCTCTGAAATCAACGACAAAGGCTATGTGCGGATTATGACGCCGCAACAGCAGCTGCTCACCTTCTTCAAGCAAAACGGCCAGCTTTACCTGTTTGCCGGACACGGCTCGGGCTATCTGGTTTCCAATCAGGGGCATATCGTTACCAACGACCATGTGGCGAACGCCGATGTCGGCGAAATGGCGCAGCTGGGCAAGCCGCAGGTGTTTCTGGTGCGCAAAATCGCGCCGCAGCTGGAACTGATGTCCACCCAGCCCCTTGTAAGCGACAGCGCAAAGGACTTGAGCCTGTTGCAAGTGAACGGTCTGACCGGCAAACCGCTGCCGCTGGCCGACGGCAAATTCGTCCAGCCTACCCTGCCGGTATTTTCCATCGGCTTTCCCGGCGCGTCCGACGAAATCACCGCCGGCTACGGCTTCGGCGATCCGGACGCCTACATCCAGCCGGGCATTGCCGAAGGCAGCCTGAAACGCGAATTTAAAAACTACGGCAACCGCAGCTATTGGGAACACCATGCGCCCATCAGCGGCGGCAACAGCGGCGGCCCGCTGGTCAACCGCTGCGGCCAGGTGGTCGGTACCAACGAAGGCGCGCACAAACAGCAGATAAACACCGTGATCGCCGTATCCAATTCCGAACTCGTGCCCATGCTCAAAAGCCACAACGTCAGCTTTACCCAAGCGGCGGGCGAATGCGTGGACAGCGCCACCGCCGGCACGCGCCGCCAGCTGACGCTGCTTTACACCGGCATGGGCTTGCTGGTGCTGCTGGCGGCAGGCGGCGGCGTGTATCTGCTGCGGCTGAAAAAACAAGTGAAAGCGGGCAGCCATCCGCCGATCAATTCCCAGCTCATCCGCAAAATCGTCGGCGCGCAACAGGCGCAGGCAGCGGCAGGCGGCGGCGCGGGCAGCATCACCCTGACCCCGCTGGGTGGCGGCACACCCATCGTGCTCCGTGCGGGGCACGCCCAAATCCTAGGACGCAGCGCACAGGCCGACATCGTCATCGACAAAGCCCAGATTTCCGGCCGCCACGTCCGCCTGCTGTTTGACGGCCGCAGCGTGCAGGCCGAAGACCTCGGCAGTACCAACGGCACCTACAGCAACGGCAGCAAAATCAGCCGCACCGTCCTCAATGCCGGCGACGTGCTGCAACTGACCGCCGACCCCGCCGTCGCCCGTTTCAGCGTCGGTTCGCCCGTTTCAGACGGCCTCGGCGGCGGCTGGGTGCTCGCCCCCCTGTCTGCCGGACTGCCGAACATCGTATTGAGCGCAGGGCGCAGCGTAACCGTCGGACGCAGCCCCGATAACGACGTCGTCATCAACCGCCAGCAGATTTCCGGCCGCCACTGCCGCATCAGCGCCGATGCAGCGGGCAACATCACCATCGAAGACTGCCGGTCCACCAACGGCACCTTTGTTGACGACCTAGCCAAGCGCATCGACCGCGCCGCCCTGCGCCCCGGGCAGACCGTTTATCTCGCCAACCGCGACATCGCCTACCGCCTCACCCAGTCTTAAAAAGGAAACAGCCATGGCCATGAAACTGTGCGCCGCCGCCAAACACTACTACGACCCCGCCCTCTGTGCCGACTGCCCCTACTGCGGCGACGCAGGCAGCCTGAAAGCCGCCGCACCGCTTTCAGACGGCCTCACCGCCGCCGAACACACCGCCGTTCTCAGCGCACCCGCGCAGGACGTGCGCACGCAGATGGTCGCCGACCCGCATGCCGCCGATCAGACGGCGAAAACGCAAATCGTCGCCAACGCCGCCGAAGACAACGCGCGCAAAACCCACATCTTCGGCGCCAACCGCGACGCCGACCCCGAAGCCCGCGCCAAAGGCATGCGCGAACTGCCCGCCGCCGGCTGGCTGGTCATCACCGAAGGCGCGGGACGCGGCACCGACTTCCGCCTCGTGCGCGGCGCCAACCGCATCGGCCGCAGCGCAGAAATGGAAGTGTCGCTCGACTTCGGCAGCCGCAGCGACCCCGCCGTCAGCCGCGAAACCCACGCCGCCGTCATCTACGACCCGCACGCCAACGAATTTTTCGTCGAACGCGGCAGCAGCCGCAACCTGCCCCTGCTCAACGGCAGCACCATCCGCGGCGAACCCGTGCTGAAAAACCGCGACATTATCCAAGTCGGCGACACCAAACTGGTTTTCGTCGCCTTTTGCGGCGAAGGCTTTGCTTGGGAGTAACGGCGACGCGTTTTGCTGCTAAGCCCCGTAGGTCGGATACTCGTATCCGACAAGCGTTTGCCCAACACCAACACAGGCAGCCTGAAAACTTTTCAGGCTGCCTGTGTTGGTGGCAGGGATTGCGGATTGGGCGTTTTGTATTTTTGTGTGGGCGGATTCGCTTTTTCAGGCTGCTTTTGGGAAGTGTCTCAAAAGCAGCCTGAAAAGCGTTTGAACCGCCTTAAAAATGGTTTTTCAATTCACGCAGCAGCACAAATGCGCTTTCGGCGTTGCCGGCAGGGCAGCCTGAAAGTCCGGCGGCGCGGGTTTGGACGGCGGGCAGGTGGCTGCGTAAAAAGGGATTGACGCGTTTTTCGTGCGCCAGCGAAACCGGCAGGCTGGGTACGGTCAGTTCGGCAGCGGCGCGGCGGATATCGGCGTTTTGCGGCTCGATATGTTCGGCAAAACGCAGGTTGGCGGCGGTGTATTCGTGGGCGGGGTAGAGCAGGGCAGAGTCGGACAGGGCAGCGAGCCGCTGCAGGCTGGTGTACAGCCATTCGGGGCGGCTGTCGGGGAAGACGCGGCCGCAGCCGGCGGAAAACAGGGTGTCGCCGGTAAAAACGTGACGGCGCTTATCGAAGAGATAGCACAGATGGCCGGCGGTGTGGCCGGGGGTGTGCCAGACTTCGGCGGTGAAGCCCTGCCAGACAATCAGGCTGCCTTCACCAACGGTATCGGTAGCGGCGGCAATGTCGCTGCTGCCGCTGACGCGGCATTGGGGAAAGGCGGCCAGCAGTTCGGCAATGCCGGCGGTGTGGTCGCCGTGGTGGTGGGTGATCCAGATATGCTCGAGCTGCAGGCTGTGTTGTTGCAGGTAGGCCAGCACGGGCGCGGCGGCGCCGGGGTCGATGCAGACGGCGCGGCCGCGGCCAGCGATGAGCCAGATATAGTTGTCGCTGAGTGCCGGCAGCGGGGTGATGGTGTAAGTCATGCGGTTTCGGCCAGCCAGAACTGCAGGGCAATCAGGGTTTTGGCGTCGCGGATGCTGCCGTCGTCCAGCGTGCGGCGGGCGGCGGCGCGATCGAGCAGCACGGTTTCGACAAACTCGTCTTCGTCGGCCTGCAGGGTGCTGTCGGCGCTGATATTGACGGCGCGGTACAGGTGCATTTTTTCGTCGCAGAAGCCGGGGGCGGTGTAGAACTCGGCGAGTTTTTCCACCCGCTCGGCGCGGTAGGGCGTTTCTTCGGCCAGCTCGCGCAGGGCGCAGACGGCGGGGTCTTCGCCGGCATCGAGCTTGCCGGCGGGCACTTCGAGCAGGGCTTGGGCGGTGGGGTGGCGCCATTGGCGCACCAGCACCACACGCTTGTCGGCGGTTACCGCCAGCACGCAGGCGGCGCCGGGGTGGCGCACGACTACGCGCTCGGCTTCGTGGCCGTTGGGCAGGCGCACGCGGTCGCGGCAGATGTCGATAAAGCTGCCGCGGTACAGGGTTTCGCTGGCCAGCGGGGTTTCTTGCAGGGTGCTCATCGGGCGGCCTTTCTTGTTTTTCAGGCAGCCTGAAACGGTTTTCGCGCTTTCAGGCTGCCTGTGTTTGAACGAATGGACGGGTTTAATTGGCAACGCCGTTTTCGCTGCCGTTGCCAAACAGCGGATTGTGGCCGGGCAGCTCGAGTGCGTCGGCATAATCGGGCAGGGCGGCGTTTTCCGGCAGGATGTCGTGCAGCAGGCGGATGTTTTCCACCTGGCAGTCCACCATCAGATCGAGAAAGTCTTGCTGGATGATGCGGATGTCGTCGCGCGGCGACAGCGGCCAGGAGAAGACCTGGCTCATCAGCGAATAGGCGGACTCGGCGGCATTGAAGCCGAACAGGAGCCTGCCGCCTTCCTGCGCCGCCATCACCACGCCCACGCGCGGGCTTTGCAGGCGCACGGAGCGGATAACGTTGGCGGAGAATACATCGAGCGCCATGCGCAAACGGGTGCGGCTGGCATCGGCCAGCGCAGCCAGCGGGCTGGCGGGGCTGAGCGGGTTGGTGAACAGGGTCATGTTTTCTTCGGCGAGATATTCCTGCCATACCTGCATCAGCGGCAGGGCGGCTTCGCGCAGGCTTTGGCCGAGCGCGGCTTGGATTTCGCGGCCGCCGTAGCCCAGCGCGTAGAGCGCGTGCACCGACTGATCCTGCGGAATGGCGGCGGCGGCGGTGGGCAGCGACGCGGCAAATTCGGCGGCGGCATCGGCGCTTTCTTTGGCGGCGTACCAGTCGTCGGGTTTGATTTTGGCAAAGTCGTCGGAACGAATGAGCTGCGGCAGCCACACGGCGCGGGTCAGCGGGCGCAGCGCGGGATAGTTGGCCAGGCAGGCGTTGATCAGGGCTTCGGGGCAGCTGCTTTTGAGTTCGCCGGCTTTGTCGGCGCCGGCCACCACGATAACCGGCAGCGCGAACCACTGTAATTGTTCGTCGTTTTCAGGCTGCAGGGCTTCGTCCACGGTGTCCATCAGTGCGGTGTAGATATCGGGCGCGCCGGCCATGGTCATCGCCACCGACAGGCCGATGTAGTGGCGCAGGCCGAGCATCTGGGCGATTTGTTTTTTCAACTCGGCGCGCGCTTGTTCGGCGTCTTCGGCCGATTCGGGGCGGGCGATGCGGGTGGCCAGCAGCAGCAGTTTGTTGTTAACGGTGCGTTCGGGATAGGGGCGGGGGTCGGGCAGATAGGTGTGCGGCATGATGTGGCGGCTCTTGAAGCGAAAAGCCGCGATTGTATAGCGGATGCGGCGAATATTCCATATCGCCCTGTTCCGCCTGCCTGCGGCGGGCAAACGGCGTTTTCAGGCAGCCTGAAAGCCCAAACCGCGCTGCTTTTCGGGTAGAATCCGCGCCTTTGCCAATCTTTACGGAAGTCCCGTTATGTACAGCCTGCTGCGCCCGTTTTTGTTTGCCATGGACGCCGAAAACGCCCACCACTTCACCTTCCGCCAGCTGCAACGCGCCTACTGCCTGGGGCTGCTGCCCAAAACCGACCCCCATACCGCGCCAACCAAGCTAATGGGGCTGGACTTGCCCAATCCGGTGGGGCTGGCGGCGGGGCTGGACAAAAACGGCGAGTATATCGACGCGCTGGCGGCGCTCGGTTTCGGCTTTATCGAAATCGGCACCGTTACCCCCAAGCCGCAGGCGGGTAATCCCAAACCGCGCCTGTTTCGCGCGCCCGAGCAGCTGGCGGTGCTCAACCGCATGGGTTTTAACAACGACGGCATCGACCGCATGATCGCCAATATCGAGCGCAGCCGCTTTAAGGGCGTGCTCGGCATCAATATCGGCAAAAACGCCGTTACCCCCTTGGAAAACGCTGCCGACGACTATCTGCTGTGCCTGGAAAAAGCCTATCCCCACGCGTCTTACATCACTGTCAATATTTCTTCGCCCAATACCAAAAACCTGCGCGATCTGCAGTCCGGCGACGAACTCTCGCGCCTGCTGGGCAGCCTGAAAGAGCGTCAGCAGCAGCTGCAGGGGCAGCACGGCCGCTATGTGCCGCTGGCGGTGAAAATCGCCCCCGATCTGGACGACGCGCAGATTGACGACATCGCCCGCATCGTCCCCGCCTGCGGCATTGATGCCGTTATCGCCACCAACACCACCATCGACAAAAGCGCGCTGGGTGCATCGCCGCTGGCGCAGGAAGCCGGCGGCCTAAGCGGCGCCCCCGTGTTCGCCCCCAGCAACCGCGTGCTGAAAAAACTGGCCGATGCTTTTGCCGGCAGCCTGCCGCTGATCGGTGTCGGCGGCATACTCAGCGGCGGCGACGCCAAACACAAACTCGATTTGGGCGCGACGGCGGTGCAGGTGTACAGCGGCATGGTTTACCGCGGGCCGGCGCTGGTCAAAGAATGTCTGGCCGCCTGCCGCTGATGTTTTTCAGGCAGCCTGAAAGGATTGCGCCATGAATTTTCTGCTGATCAGCATTGCCTGCAGCGTCGCCGTATCGGTGCTGCTCAAACTCGCCCGCAAAAACGGCATCGGCCTGGCGCAGGCGGTGGCGGTGAACTATCCCGTTGCCGCGCTGCTGTCGTTGGTTTTTCTCAAGCCCGATTGGCACAACTGGCAAAGCGCGCTGCTGCCGCAAAGCTGGCTCTTGGCGCTGCTGGGCGTGCTGCTGCCGAGCGTGTTTGTGGTGATGGGGCGCGCCGCCGAGCAGGCCGGCATCGTCAAGGCCGACGCCGCCCAGCGCCTGTCGCTGTTTTTGCCGGTGCTTGCCGCGTTCACATTATTCGGCGAAACCCTGAGCGCCAACAAAATCATCGGCATCGCCCTAGCCTTTGCCGCGCTGTGCTGCCTGCTCTACAAAGGGCGCGGCAGCGCCGCCGCCAAAGGCAGCGTTCCCCTGCTGTTGGGCGTATGGGCGGGCTACGGCATTATCGACATCCTGCTCAAACAGCTCTCCAAAACCGCCGCCACCGCCGATTATTTAAGCGTAATGTTTGCGCTCGCCGCGCTGCTGATGGCCGGCTATCTTGTTGTGCGCCGCCAAAAATGGAGCCGGCGCGACATCGGCGGCGGCATCCTTTTGGGCTGCCTGAATTTCACCAATATCCTGTTTTACCTTAAAGCCCACAAAGCCTTTAAAGACGACCCGACGCTGGTGTTTACCGCCATGAATATGGGCGTGATTGTTGCCGGCACGCTGGTCGGCACGCTGCTGTTGCGCGAGAAAATCAGCGCCGTCAATGTCGCCGGCATCGTCCTTGCCTTGGCCGCCGTTGCCTGCCTGTCTTACTGGCCGCAGCTTGCCGCGTGGCTGGGGATGTAACTTGAAACGAAAAGGCAGCCTGAAAACCGTAAAACCGTTTTCAGGCTGCCTTTTTTCGCGTGAAAGCCGTTATAATCGCCGGCGTTAAAACCATTCAAGCAAGGAGTTTCATAATGAACAAAAAACTGATCGCCGCCATTGCGGCAGCCGCAGCGCTCAGCGCCTGCGGCACCAACGGCAACGGCGTTTCGCTGGGCATCGGCCTGGGCGGTTTCAGCCGCCATGTCGGCATCGGCACCAGCGTTAATATTCCCTTGGGCGGCCGGCAGGCCGATACCGACGAAAAGGGCGGTTTGCGCGTGATTGAAGAGCAGATCGTTACCTATTTCGATGCCGAAGGCCGCGCCACTGAACACGGCGTGAAGGGCGGCTATTACCGCCAGCTCTTGAAAAAGCAGTCCAAGCGCGATTATCTGGTGCAGGACTTTTATTTCGACGGCCAAAAACGCAGCGATCCGATGGTGATTGCTCGCGAAAACCTGTTTGTGTTCCGCGCCCACCCCGAAAACGGCGTGCTGACGGTCTACGCCATCAACGGCGCGGTGATGCAGCAGCAGAACTACCGCAACGGCCAGCCGGTGCAGGTCGGACGCTGAATCCGGCGCAAAACAGGCAGCCTGAAAGACGCAAACGTTTTTCAGGCTGCCTGTTTGCTTGGCGCAGCCAAACCGTTTAAAAGAGCTCGAAAAAAGCAGCCTGAAAGGTTTTCAGGCTGCTTTCGTATCTTCAGGCTGCCGCTGCTTGGGCAAGGCAGCCTGAAAGCCGCGTTTAGAATGTGTAGCGCACCGACGCGGTGAAGCTGCGCGGGGTGCCGTACACATGGATGTCGGGCATGGTTTTGTATTTTTTGTTGAAGATGTTGTCGGCATTCAGGCGCAGGCGCAGGTTTTTGCCGATTTGGTAGCTGGCCATCAGATCGACGGTGGCGTAGGCGCGCTGCGCCAATGCGGCGCGGGCTGCGGGTTCGGTTACTTCCGGCCGGTCGTCGGTGATAAAGCTCTGCCAGTTGAGGTTGCCGCCCACGGTTAGGCGATCGTTGATGTCGTAGCTGGTGAAGAATTTGACCAGATGCTCGGGGTAATAGACCGCCAGTTGTTTGCCGTCGCTGTCTTTGGTTTTGGCGCGGGTGTAGGAGGCGTTGAGCAGCCAGCGCTCGTTGATGCGGCCGTTGAGCGAGAGTTCCCAGCCGTTGGTGCGGGCGTGGTCGGCCGCGCGGTAATACTCTTTGCCGCTGGCATGTTGGCCGGCTTTAACGGGCAGCTTGCTCTTGCGGGTTTGGAACAAGGATGCGGCGGCGTTGAGCCGGCCGTCGAACCAGGCGCCTTTGATGCCGGTTTCGTAGGTGGCGCCGCGCTGGGGTTCGAGGGTTTTGCCATTGACATCGAGCATGCCCAGCTGCGGGCGGAATACCGTGCCGTAGCTGCCGTAGGCGGTCAGTTGCGGGCTGATTTCGTAAGTGGTGCCCAAGTGGGGAGTGAATACGGTGTCGGCATAGCGCTCGTCGGCAAAGGAGTTGTCGTCGGTGCTGGTGCGGTACTGCCAGCGCATCAGGCGGCCGCCGGCCAGCAGCGCCCAGCGTTCGGTAAGTTTGAAGCGGGTGGAGGCGTAGGCGGACAGGGATTTGCTGTGGATGATGCCTTTTTCGAGATAGGGGCTTTCAGGCTGCTCTACGTGGCCGTCGAAACGGCGCAAATCGGCAATCGGCACTTGCGCGTAATCGTAGAAATCGGGAGTGTCTTTGCTGTTGGCGTAGCTGATGCCGCCGGCAAAATCGTGTTGTCTGCCCAATAAGGGATAGCTGCCGCTTAAGCTGAGGGTAAGGCTGTGTTTGTGCAAACGGCTTTTTTCCAGGAAGGTGGAAACCACGGTGGAATAATCCGGCCGTATCGAGAAGGTTCCGGCGATACCGGAGAGTTTTTCCGCATTGACGGCGCTGTAGCTGTAGCGGCCGTCGAGTATCCAGCCGTTGTTGAATTCGTGTTTGACCGTGGTGAAAAACTCGCGGCTGTTTTCGCGGGCGTATGCCCAGTCGGCCGAAGAGTTGTTGCGCGGGTCGGCGTCAAAGGGTTTGAAGCCGGCGGAGGGGTTGCCGGCGATGGTCAGATAGCCGAAGCGCGAGCTGCCGCGGCTGCGGTTGATGTGGAGTTCGGCACCGGCGCCGATTTGGGTTTGCGGCGTAACGGCGTAGGTAAGCATGCCGTACAGGGTGTGGTTGCGGCGGTGGGCGCGGGGCAGGTAGTCGCCGCCGTGATCGCTGACGAAAATCACGCGGCCGAGCAGCGATTTGCCGGCATTGAGCGCGCCGTTGGCATCGGCGACAAAACGCAGGTGCCGCCATGAGCCGACGCCGGCTTCCAGGCTCACCGCGCTTTGGGCTTTCGGTTTTTTCCGTGTCAGCGACACCGTGCCGCCGGGCTGGCCCATGCCGCCTTCGGCCAGGCCGTTGGCACCGCGGACAACGGTTACTTCTTCATAAAGCGCGCTGTCGAGATTGTTGGTGAATCGGCGGGTAACATTGTCGTCGTAGAAAAACTCGGCGGCGCCGTCCACCGTCAGCGTGTCGATGGCTTCGCCGCGCGAGATGAATTTGCTGTCGCCGGTGGCGTTGTTGCCCATTTTGCTGTGGAAGACGCCGGGTACTTGTTTTAAGGCGTCCTGCAGGGTGTTGAGGCTTTGGTCGTCGATTTGTTTTTCGGTCAGCACCGACAGCGATTGCGGGGTTTCGCGCTGGGTGAGCTTCATGCCGGTGGCGGCGGACGAAGTGGGCACGGTGTAGTTGATGCCGCTTTGTTTGGCAAGGCCTTTTACCTGCACCGTTTCCAGCGTGCTGGTGTTGTTGTCGGCATTGTCGGCCAGGGCGCATGCCGGCAGCAGCAGGGCGGCAACGGCAAGGTTGAGACGGGAGCGGACTCCGGGAAATTTGCTAATCATAATAAATCCTAGCGAAACTTAACAAAACTTAATTATAGCAAGCTTCGGAGCGAATGCTCTATACGCCTTTGGTAGGGTTTCAGGCTGCCGCCGTGATTTGTTGGTTCGTTTATGTTTTGTCTGAACGGGGTGCGCTTAAGGCAGTGAAACCTGAAACCCCTTAAGATAAATCCCACCACCAATCTGCAATAAATGGGATAAGGCGGGATGAGAAAGGATTTGGCGGGATGGCGACAATGAAATGATGTTGCACACAGTGAAACAAAGTAAGCGGGCAAATTTTGTCCGCTTTTGTGTTTCTACAGTCTCTGCGTCAGAGCATCCAAAGCGACTTGCAGGATGCTCTCTTTGGCACGGTGCTGGAGTTCGCCGTCGCCGTTTAGCGGCAAGTAGGGGCGGGCGGGAATGTGCACTTTGTTATTGCGTCCCGCCCAGCCGCCAAAATGGTGGATGGCGGCATACACTTTGTTGCTGCCGATAAGGGCATAGTCACTGCCGGCTTTGCTGATGATGCTGGCCGCCAGTTGGCCGCTGTCCTGCAGGGTCTTACCGCCGCCCCCTTCCACGCGTCGGCTTGGTTTCCACGGTTCTCCCCCCCAGCTTTCGCTTTCAAAATTGTCTTCAGTCAGACTGAGCAGCTCCATTGCGATGCCGCGCATCATTGGGCGGGTATCGCGGGCGTTGGCCAACAATCTCCCCAATCCGGCTTCTACCTGCGAAATATCCAAGTCGATATTCAGCATCTTTCTATCCTTCCAACAGTTTTCTTACCCAAGCCAGTGCTGCTGCATCCAGCAGCCGGCTGAATTTGTCGTTCTCCATCATTTTCCCCAGTGCCGCCCGTGCAATCTCGGGATGGACGGTTTGGGCTTTGTCCACGGCAAGCCGCGCGGTGCGTTCCAGCAGGCTTTTGCCCGGGTTGCTGTTGAATCCGGCGTTTGGGGCGACGAATTTTCCGTTTATGCGGATGCCGGTGCGTTGGGCGTAGCGCTCTTCGCCGGTGTAACGGTTTTCGCCGATGTCCACGGTTTGGGTTTCGAGTTCGGGAGACGGCAGTACCCGCCCTTCGCCCCGACTGCGCGACAGCGGGCGCACACGGCAGCGGCAGCGGTAGTCGAGCGGCGGATACAGGGTATCCCATATCGGATCGTCGGCGTCATAGACACGTCCGTGCATCAGGCGGTGGCTTTCGCGGGTGCGCTCGTCGTTTACCGCTACATACTCCCAATAAGGATGGGTGGCGGTAGCGGCCTTCATTTCGACATATCGTCCGGCCATATAGGCAGACTGCATATTGGTCAGGTAGATGGTTTTCAGGCGGTGCGGACTGCCCAGTTGCACGGACTGGATGTCGCCGGTGTCGGGATTGGGTACTTCCTGCCTGCCCCACCAGCCTTTGGCCTGCAATACGGGGGTCAGCTCCCGACGGAACTGATCGAAGGTTTGTCCGCGCGCGGCTGCTTTGACGACGGCGGTATAGATGTCGTTGGCCACATCCATACCTGCTGTTTTGGCAACGGTAAACGCGGTGGTGTGGGCGTCATCCAGCATATCCTGCCAATCCCACGATACGGCGACACCTTTCTGCTTCAAATAGATGACGGCAGTTTCAGGCTGCATGCCGAATACGGCTTTGATGTCTGCGGCATTCATACGGCCAGCTCCTGCCGCGCTTCGACGCGGCCGACCAGTTCGGACAGAAAGATTAGCCGTGCCAGCTCGTTTTGCAGGGCTGTGTCATCCAAGTTGGGATAAGCAGCGGTCAAGCTGTCCAGCAGCTGTTCCGGCGGCATGCCCTGCTGCAGGTTGTTCACAAGTGCGGCAGTCAGCTCGTGCCCCTGTGTATTCAGGCTGCCTGCACCGGGGACGAGACTGTCGATCACCATGCCTGCATCGGGCGGCAGCGCGGATTCGGCAAAGTCGGCAGCGGTTTTCAGGCTGCCCTGCGGGTTGTGACCGTCTTCAACAGCAATTCCGGCGATGTCTTCATCGCTCAGGTTGTACACACGCTTCCAATAAGCCGTGCTGAACCTTATGCCGCAGCCGGTAAGGATTTGGTCGCGCTCGGCCTGCTCTTTGCCGCCTTCGGGGGTTTCGTACAGTACAAAACGCGGGCGTGGGGCGTCGCCGAAGTTGAACGCGCATACCCAGTCAATCAGTTCATTCAGGCAGCCTTCGACGATGCGGCAGTCGTTGTCGCGGATGTCGCGGGTAACTTCCAAACCTGCGGCGGCGCTGGCGTGGTTGGTGTCTTTTTCGGTGGACATGTCCTGCCCGAGCAGGGCGATGGCGATTTCCGAACGGCAGTAGCGGATAAAGCGCTCGTACACATCCGCACTGCCCTGCTTGCCTGCGGCTTCTTTGATTTCGACGCTGCTGTCATTCGGAATCGAAGCCACGGCGTTGCCGATGAGCTGCTCCAAGGCATCGAGCAGCTTTTCGGTGTCGGCGGGCGTGTTGCTGCGCGGCTCTTTGCCGATAATCCATGGCGCGCCGAATTTTTCGGCAAACTCCGCCCAGAATTTCAAGCCGCCGCGCTTGAACACGGTAGGCCAGTAGACGCTGGCCAAATCGCCTGTGCCGTAGGGGTTTTGGTAGGTGGCGTTGTGGGTGGGGCAGAGAAACTTGAAATCGGGTACGGGTTCGTTTTTCAGGCTGCCTGAAAAGCTGTCTGAAATATACAGCCGTCCTTCATCATCGAAGTGAAACCACTCCTGCGGCTTGGCGGTAATTTCGCGCGGCAGCCATACGCTGCCCTGCTGCCACACCACTTCCAAAGGCTGGTAGCCGAACAGCGCGGCATCGAGTATCTGGCCGATGAGTTTGTACAAATCCAAATCATTGAACAGCGCGGAGACGATATCGGCCACTTTGGGCGGCACGCCGTCGTCATCCAGCCGCCAGTCCATGCCGGATACGGCGGCTTTGCGGCGGCGCACATGGCCGGCGACTACGGGGTCGGCCAACAGCTCGCGGTAGACGGCGATGTTTCTGCCGAGCTTTTTGAGTACGGGGTCGGGATTGGCCAGCCAGCCGCCGAAACCGGCCGCCCCCATAAAGCGGCGGGCAACGGCCAGATGGGCAGTCAGGTTTTCAGGTCGCAGGGTAACGCTGCCGGCGGTGGTTTTGAGTTTGAAATGCGGTTTGGGCATGGCGGGATTCTTTCAGAGTGCGCAGCCTCCCGTCATCGGGACGGCCTTGGGTTGGGTTTAATAGCCGCCGGTAAAGCGGCTGCGCCTTCGGATATTGCGGCCGGATACGCGCACAGGGCCGGTATTGAGTTCGCGGCTGGCGTAGTGTGCCAAAACCAGCGCAATCGCCGTATCGCCGTGGCGTTTGTTGCCGTCCTGCCCGCGCGTGCGGGTGTCGGGGATGCGCGGCACGCCTTTGATGAGTTCGAAGGCGCGCAGGTCGGTCAGGATGTCTTCGTCGCGCGGCAGCTTGTCCAGCGTGCCGTCTTCCAGCGCGGCTTTAAACGGCGCGGTGTGGGCGCGGTACCAGTTCTCCGACAGCATCACGGCCTGCACGCGGTCGCCGCCGAACCGGTCTTGCATGGCTTCGGCGAGATACTGCCCGTTGCCGCGTGCGTCCAAAGCTGCGCCGAGCAGGTTGGGCAAGCCTGCAAACAGGTAGGCGCAGATTTGCTCCTGCTGCTTAAACGGTATATTGCCCAGCTCTAAAATAAACGGTGTATGCAGATTGAGATTTTGCTGGCGGATTAACGGCACTATCGCGGTGCGGTCGCCGTTGCGGGCAAAATCCACGCCGATAAAGCTGTGGCGTGTATTGTCCAAAGCGGCTAACAGCGGTTTCAGGCCGCCTGAAAGCCAGTCGGCGACTTCGGCGGCGCGTTGGTGTTCGGGCAGCAGCGCGAAATCGTCGGTTTGGTCGTAGCGGGCAACGGGCGTGTAGGGGCTCATGCGGCTTTCAATCAAGGCGCGGTTGAGCCATTTGCCGCCGCCGTTTTTCGGTATGCAGTCCAGCTCTTCGGATGCGTCTTCGCCGTAGAAATCGCGGATTTCTTTGCACCATGCCACTTCGCCCTCACTCGTCCATTCGCGCCCCAAACGCAGGCAGATGCGGCGGTAAAGGCCGTCTGAAACGGCTTCGTCGAAGGTGATGCGGTGGATGGAATAGGGTTTTTTGCCGGCGCGGATGTCGGTAATCAGCTCGTTGAACGGGTTGTCCACGCCGTCGTGGGTGGAGATGATGTGCACCTGCCCGCCCCACATCAGCAGGGCCATTGCGGCTTTGAGCAACTCGGAAAGCTGCTCGTGGAAGGCGGCTTCATCAATAATCACGCGGCCTTGTTTGCCGCGCAGGTTGCTGGGGCGGCTGGACAAGGCGGTAACGCGCCAGCCGGAAGCGAAGCGGATAACAAAGGCCAATACGGATTTTTTGTCGTCGCCCTCGACAAACACTTCTTCGGTTTCTTCGATTTCGCCGGCGGCAAGGTTGTAAAACTTCGCCCAGTTGGCGCAGTCGCGGATAAATTCGAGCGCCATGTCTTTGTTGTAGCCGATGTACCAGGCATCCATGCCTTTTTCGGATGCGGCCAGTAAGGCGGTGTCGGCGGCTTCGCCCCAGCTCAGGCCGATACGGCGCGACTTTTCGCAGATTTTTACCGGCGATTGGTCGGCGCACCAGCGCTGCTGGTAGGGCAACAAGGCCGCAGGCGTGCGGTCTTCGGTTTTTTCAGGCTGCCTGATTTCAGACGGCATCATGATGCGATCCCTAAAATCTGTTTGCGGATGGCTTCGGCGGCTTCATCGGAGAGGCCGCCTTTTTTCGCCTGCTTGGCCGCGTCTTCGGCCACGGCGGCCACTTTGGCTTTCACTTTCGCCTGATATTCTTTCAGGCGGGTGCTGGCCGATACCAGTCCGGCGATGCGCTTTGCGCCTTCGCTCATCAAATCGAAACGGGCAACCGGCGACAGCTCGTCGTCGTTGATTTCGCCGATCTGCACCAAAGAATCGAACAGCTCGGTCTGCACCATTGCCATCAGGGCTTCGCTGCGGGTATCGCCTTCGTCGGCCGCGCCTTCGGCAATCAGGCGCGCGGCTTCGGTACTGGCCTTGATGGACGCAAAACGCCGCTCGACCTTCTGGCCGTAGCGGTGGACGGCGGAACGGCTGACTTCGTAACCCTGCGCGTTCAGCCAATCGGTCAGCTCGGTGTAATTGGCAAAGCCGTTCTCCGACAGCCTGCGCTCGAGCGCGTGGCGGATGTCTTCGGGCAAGGTATCGATTGCGCTGCGTTTGGCCATCTCATCCCTCCCAGTATTTTTCGGGGCGGGCAATGCCCGGATAGCACTCGACGGTGTATTCGGCAATGTCCACGCCCAGGCTGGTCAAATCGGCAAACCACATGCCCGAGGGCTGCTTGTTCAGCTCCACCATTTTGCGGTCGGCCAGATAGTCGAGCTGCTGGCGCAATTCGAGCGCGGTCGCATCGGGATAGATGCCGCGTATCACGTCGAGCAGAAACACTTCGCTGGTGGTGTAGGGACGGGCTTTGTGCAGGGTGTTGACCAAATGCCAGCGCATGCCTTCGCGGCGGGCTTTTTCGTTCATTTTTTCTGGCTTTCCATTTTGTAGAGGTCGGTAAGGGTTTTTTGGATGCTGTCCATCTTGGCTTCGAGTATGGCCTGGTTGCGGATGTAGTCGTCGCGCAGCACGTATTTTTCCGGCAGCAGTGCTTTTTGTTCGGCAAACTGGTTTTCCAGCTGCTCCACTTTTTCATGCAGCCGCGCCTGCTGTTTCTGCCGCTCCTCCTGCTGGGCTTGGAACTGGGCAAGCAGCATCTTGCCGAAGGCGAAACAGATGCCGAGAAAGGAGAGCAGAAAGCTGACGAGCTGCCAAAACTCAATGCTGATAAAGGTTTTGTTGTCCATGTTTACGGCCATCCGTGCTCGAAATATTCCTGACAGACAATGCAGCGCGTGCAGCCTGAAACGGCTTTGCGCCGCGCTTCGGGTATCGGCTCGCCGCAGTCGGCGCAGTTTTTCAGGCTGCCTCGGTTTTCAGACGGCCTTTGGTGTCTGGCCAGCGCATCGGCTAGAAACTCCGCTTCGCGCTCGGACGCGCGGTCGATGATGTCGCTCATTCGGTTTTCTCCCCCTGCCGGTACCACGCCCGCCAGCCCGACACTTGGGCTTCGAGCTTTTGGCAGTAGGCGCCGTAGGCGGCGGCGTGGTTGAGCAGCTGTTCGGGTGAGCCGCCGGCCGGGCGCGCGGGGCGCTCGTGTTCGGTCAGCAGCCCAAAGGGAGCGGACGGCATTTCGGGCACGGCCACCGTTTTAATCGGCGCTGTAGCCGAAGGCTTGGCGGTAGAGGCGCAGGCTGTCAGCGCCAAGGCCGCCAAAGCAGCGGCCGCTGTCTGTATCGTCTTTGCGTATCGCATGGGGGATCTCCTGCCGGATGGCGTGTTGTTTTTGCTCCAAGCTGAGCTCGGTTGCGGCAAGGCGGGCGGACTGCGCTTGGGCATAGTCAAACCAGCGCTGCTTTTCGGCGGCGGCGGCCAGCTTGGCGGAATATTCCTGCTCGGCTTTCAGGCGGGCGGCATCATGCGCCTGCTGTGTTTGGGCGGATTCCAGCTTGGCAGCGGCATCGCGTTTCAAATAACCGGCGCGGTAGCTGTAAGCGGCCAGCGCGGCAGCCAACAGCAGCGGCAGCACGGTTTTCAGGCTGCCTGAAAGCAGCGCTTTACTCGGTATCGGCAGCATCATTTTTAGCCTCCGTGCGGATTTGCTCGATTTGCGGGACGGCGGCAATGCCGCGCTTAATCAGGGCGTAGCCGCCGACCATTGCGCCGTAGCACCACCACATCCATTCGGCGGATTCGGCGGCGGTGGCGAATTTGTAGGTCATCAGCGCGGCGGCGATGTTCGCCCACAGTTTGCTGTGCGACAGTGCGCCGGTAGCGGGATTGGTGAACAGACCGGCAAACGGTTTGAGCAGCTTCATCACTTGCCCGCCTCTGCCGCAATGGCCGCCGCAATGGCGCGGCAAATCGGCCATTTGCGCTGTTTCCAAGTTGCCAAATCTGTGTCATTGAAAATAAAAAACGGCTCGAAAATAATGCCGCCGTGCTGTGCGTAGGCCAGACGGCTGTGCTGGCCGGCGTTATCCGGCTTGTAGCCGCCATCGCCGCGCAGTTTCCAGCCGCTCACATCGGCCACTGCCTTGCACAAACGCTGGCAGGCCGCTTTATGTTTGGGCAGGGCTAGGGCTTCGATGCCCGTTGCCGTTTTACTGACAGCCGCATTGGTATGAAACTCAACGGCCAAAGTGCTGCCGGCAATCAGCTTGACCGCTTCGCGCAGCGGCATATTGCCCTTGCCCTCACCGTCGGTTTTAACAGATAGGCCGTAGTCGCTTTTCAGGATGGCGGCGACGATATTGCGCATGTCCTGCGCAATATCCGCCTCGCGGTCGGAGCCGTTGACGGCGCCTGGGTCGGTGTTGCTGTGTCCAGCTGTGAGTGTGATGTGCATAAAAAACTCCCGTATCAGATGGCGGCATCTTAGATACGGGAGTGGTTTCGGGCTTTTAAACGGCTTTAAAAAACGGCGTGAAACGGAAAAGGCAGCCTGAAACGGTTTTCAGGCTGCCTTAACTTTAGTTAGGAAAAGCTGTCGGCAATATCCTCCGGCACTTGGCCTCTCTGACGCAGCAGCACGGTTTTGCCCATTTCGCCGCTGTCTTCGTCATATTCCTGCGACACGGCCACCACCCCGTCAAACTTTTCCGCCATGCGTTCGGCACGGCGCAGGGCATCGTCTTCGTAATTGAACTGCATCGGCGTTTCGGGCTTCAGCACATTTTGCCCTTTGATTTTCTGAAAGGCGAAAGGTTGGACGATATAGGTGGTTTTCATGGCGGTCTCCTATTTGGGTTGGGCTGTAAGCACCACGCTGGGTAGGTTGGTTACCGTAGTTTTGTAGGTAATGCCGTTTCTCGTGGCGATTCGCGTCGGGTCTTTACCGTGATTGTGGTCGGCAACCGCCTGCTCTATCTGGCTACTGATATCTTTGGCCAGGCTGCGGTCTTCGGGATCGGCCGCCGCCAACAGCACTGCTGCCGCGGCAGAAAGCTGCTTGGCCTGTTTTGGGTTGGCGTCGCTGTGCCAAATAACGCGCAGGTTCAGCATCCGGCCGGCGGAATCGGTTTCGACAACCACATCCAAGCCTTCGGGATAATGGTGCGCCACTTTTTGGGTATCCGGCTCGTCCGGCACGGCGGCGGGTGACCAACCCGATACGGATTCTGGACGAACTGTTTTACCGCTACGACCAAGATTATTTCATCGGCTCAACAACAGAAAATGAGGAAGTCTCCGCCGAGAGTGTCGTAAAAAGAAGGATACAGCGTTAGCTCGAAAATAGTTTCAGGCAGCATCAAACATAGGTCGCAGGCACGGCAACCAAATTCTCCGCCAACCAGATTTTTTGCGGGTACTGGTTGATGATCGTGCCGTGGGCGATGCCCAATTCGTTTGCCGGCAGCGTGTTGCGCAATAGGTTGAAAGCGGCGGCCATTTTTTTATTGGGATTGGCGGTAGCCTTGATTTCAACGGGGTACAGCATCTGCCGATGTTCGATCAGTAGGTTGATTTCTTTTTGATTGGTGTCGCGGTAAAAATAAATCGGCGGTTCCTGGCCTTGGTTGTGGAAGGATTTGATGATTTCGCCCACGACGAAGGTTTCAAAAAACTGCCCGCTTTTGGCTCCGTTTTGAATGGTTTCCGGCGTCAGCCATTTGGTCAGGTAGGCCATCAGGCCTGTGTTCAGCACATAGACTTTCGGGGTTTTGATGGCGCGTTTGAGGTGGTTGTTGCCATAGGGTTGCAGCAGATAGACGATGCCCGATGTTTGCAACACGGTGAGCCAACGCTTGACGGTATCCACCGATACGCCGATTTCCTGGGCCACGCTGCTGTAATTCAATAATTCCCCGCTGCGTGCGGCAATAGCAATCATAAACCGTGTGAAATCGCCGCTGCTGCCCACATTAACCAGTTGGCGCACGTCACGTTCGATATAGGTGGCGACATACGAAGCATAGTAAACCTGCCAGTCGGTTGCGGGCTGCTCGTATAAGCGCGGCATATCGCCACGGTGGATAATCTGCCAGATATTTTCGTGTTCGGGCAAACTGAATACGGGTTTCCGGTCGGCCAAATAACCTGTATCCGGCACAAAGGCCGTCTGAAAACCATCGCCGCGCATTTCGCGCCACGATAATCCGTTTAATTTCAATACCGCAATGCGCCCGGCCAGACTTTCACTGACGTTTTGCATCAGCTCAAAAGCCTGAGAGCCGGACAGCAGGTACAGGCCGTTCTGCTTGCGCCGGTCTATATCCATTTTCAGCAGGGGGAACAGCTCGGGGGCATATTGGACTTCGTCCACAATCAGCGGCGGCGTGTGGTTCAATAAAAACAGTTGCGGCTCGTTTTCGGCTTGGTCGAGCAGTAAGGGATCGTCTAAGGTAAGGTATCCGTATTCGGGCGCAATGTGCTGAAGCAGCGTAGATTTACCGACCTGCCGCGCACCGGTCAGCAATACAGCGGGAAATTGTGCGGACAGCTTTTGCAGGACGGATTGCAGGTGACGTGGGTAATACATCATAAAATCCAGTTTAATTTAAGACTGAATCTTAGATTAAACTGGATTTCTATGCAATACATCTTATTTTGTGTGGCAATGATGCCGTATGCCGCACCGCGAAACAGCCGCCATATACACTCCTCGTTATACTGGCATACATAGTCCTCGGGTGTGATGCGCCGCTCATTCTGGCTGTTAGGCAGGTCATCGATAATAGAGACCGGGCTAGATAACACGGAAGATTCTCCGGCGGTACAAAAGGTGCGTGAAGAGTGAACAGCATTGAGCAATCAGCGGGAACAACAGGAAGTAGCCGATGATGACGCTTACAGGTACGCTACCCAGACTGAAAAAGAACCGTTCTTTCCAGTTAGGCAAGCTGACCGACAAAGGCACGTCTGTACAACTGCTGAAACCAGAACATGCTCTTTCGCAGCTACAGAGCGTTTTTGACGGGGTTCAGATGGCGCTAAGGGGTGAGCGCTCATGGAGCACAGTACGCAGGCCTCTCAGCTTCAAGCACACGCAACAGAACAGCAACGGATACTGCGTTCGTCTCGTGGCGACATCAATGCGGTCTTGGCGGCAGCGCAAGGCATCAAAAACCCTTCCCATAACCTACTACGTTCAGCCAGAAATATTCAGCCCCGCCCTGCCAAAACACCATCGGTATTCCAGCCCCAACTACAACCCTGACGATTATTGGTGGAACCAATATAGTGAATTAAATTTAAACCAGTACAGCGTTGGCTCGCCTTGCCGTACTGTTTTTGTACTGTCTGCGGCTCGCCGCCTTGTCCTGATTTAAATTTAATCCACTATATTAACCGAACCGCCAACCAATAAAACAAGCCGCCCTGATTGGGCGGCCTTTTTGTTACCGGGTGGACAGATACATCTCGCGGATCTGCTCTGGGGTTGGTTTGGTTAACCCCATTGGTCATTGACACAGTGCAGGATGAATTTATTGCTTCGGCAAACATAACGCCCCTTCCGCCAACTTGCATACATTTCCATGTCGGTGTACTCGACCATTTCCCTTTTTATCATCAGCACACCCACCAACTCGACGGCCATCGAGTCAAACCCGATGACATAAAGTCAGCTTCGCCCTCGCTCGGTTGAGACCGAGCTCAGAGTATGCCGACGGGCTTCTCACCGAATCCCGTCTCGACAACCCGACGGCCATCGTGTCGAACCCGATGGAAGAAAACCAGCTTCGCCCTCGCTCGGTTGAGACCGAGCTCAGATTATGCCGACGGGCTTCTTACCGAATCCCGTCTCGACAACCCGACGGCCATCGAGTCAAACCCGATGGAAGAAAACCAGCTTCGCCCTCGCTCGGTTGAGACCGAGCTCAGAGTATGCCGACGGGCTTCTCACCGAATCCCGTCTCGACAACCCGACGGCCATCGTGTCGAACCCGATGGAAGAAAACCAGCTTCGCCCTCGCTCGGTTGAGACCGAGCTCAGAGTAGGCCGACGGGCTTCTTACCGAATCCCGTCTCACCAACCCAAAGGCCATCGTGTTAAACCCGATGGAAGAAAACCAATCCAAAATTCCAAAATCACCGACGTATATATGCTATATACGATATATGTATTCTTATAATAGGTACTTATATATTATATATATAAATATAAGTATGCGCTTTAAACAAAAAAAGCAATCTCTAGGACACATCATAGCTCCACTTTTCC
>ERZ773068.120-NODE-120-length-41283-cov-3.424299_pt1 | contig 41283 bp, 22 predicted proteins | sample MGYA00580620_ERZ773068 | MGnify/ENA primary metagenome ERZ773068 (study PRJEB29015, sample SAMEA2737983) | human oral metagenome | biome: human oral; feature: human-associated habitat; material: dental | place: China | collected 2101 ... | reverse complement strand
GGTGATAGGGTAAAGCCTTGTGCCTGAACCTCCTGCTAAAATAATACCTTTCATACCGAATTTTTCGCAAAAGTAAAATAAAAAAATGAATTAGTAGCCAAGTTTAAGTTTTATTTATGAATAAAATTAAAGAATTTTTAGAAATAAAAATAACCAATAACAAATATTTGTGAGAGATATTTGTCATTGGTCATTATTTTTTTTGATTCTTTCTACATCCAGTAAGTAGCTTCATCGTGTTTGTCACGAGCTTCATCTATGAGTTGTTTCACTCTCTCAGGAGTGATTCCATAATAATCAGCTACATCCTTATAGTAACGATTTTCTTCTTCTCCTCCTCCAGAGGCGATGGAAGTAATCACATATACGGGTATTTTTTGTGAAAAATCCGTAGTACTACGAGCTATTAGTTCACTGCCAGGAGCATTGAAAGGATAGAATACTCCTTTTTCGTTATTCTTATTTTTAGTTCCTCTTAGTACATGAAAAAGACTTACTCGAATATCATACTTAGCATAAGCTTTTGTAGGAGAAAAATATCCTTTGAGTCCTAATGGATTATCGGTAAGTTCGGATTTTTTAGTACTGTTTTTGGAATCAATAAAATCACCTACAGGTACATTTTCAGGATTTGTATCACGGTAAGTATAAGAGAATAAAGAACCTGTATCAGTGTCTTTTTTAGTGGTCTTTGTATTGGTATATTCTCTTACTTCAAAAAAATGTTGGTGAATAGGCAACATTTGTTCGGAAGTAAACTCATAGTTCATGCGTTGTCCTTTGGAGTTGTAGTAGATAATTTCCATTGCATAGTGAGCACCCTCGATCATTACTACAGGATTTTCTTGAGTTAGTATCTTTCCATCCATATCCTTACGAACCCAATTCTTGGTCTGCTCGTCCAATTCAAACTTGAATTTTTGTATAGGAGCAATGATACTTTCTGGATCACCATGGAAACGAACGCCATGTAGATGTCCTCGACGAATGACAAATTCTACTTTAGCAGGGTCTTCATGACCTTTGTCTTCTTTTTCATTGGTCGGAGTAGCGGCTTCTTTGCTACAAGAAGTAAGAACAAAACCTAAGGCAGCAGTAGCCAATAGGGTTTTAAAAGTGTTGGTTATACGTTTCATATGCTAAGTGTTTTTAATTTTGTTTTAGGTTGTTATTATAATCATTAGGGCGATTGAATTCTAAAGAAATTTCATAGGTGTGGTTTTCTCTTTTGTATTTGATTTTTACAATAGGAGTATTTTTTGCCTTAGAACTTTCGGATGCAGGTTTGTTCGGATTTGCATTCCATAGGATAGAAGCATCGGTTTCCTTTAGTTCTGCATTAGAGAAGGTGTTGTAGAATTCTTCTTTTTTAAATCTTTTTTCAGAATATCCTTTGTCGTCATCTTCTCGAATGTATTGGTAAGGTTTTTTGCTAAAAGAAGAGATATAATCTTCAAAATATTCAAAAACTTCCTTGGCCTGGTTGTTGGTTACCTCTTGGCCATTAGCATCTACAGGAATAATGGTAAAGGTATCAACACCTTCGTATGATTCATAAGGAAGTTTGTCCAAATCAAATACATTGCCAAAACTTACTTGTATTTTGTATCTTTCGAAAGGAGCTTCTTTGTTAGTAGCATAATATACTAATGGGTCAAATGGACTATCTTGCTCATAAGTGACATTTCCATTGCTAAATTTTGCTATAAAATCTTCTTTTTTTAGACCTATATATTTATTTAAGATGCCTAATTGTAGAGAAGATAACGGAAGTGCTTCATTTTCAGTAAAAATTCTTTTCTTAACTACCTTTAGTGTCTCTTTTATGGAAGTTGTTTTGTTATTCTGATCAGTAACAAAGAGTTGAAAATCATAATTTCCTTCTTTAGCATCTGTAGGAATATCTACATGTTTGTGTATTTTTCCTCCTTTTTTCCCTACAAATTCAGTAGAAATTTCTTCTATCTTGAAAGAAGACTTTCCGTTGGTATAAGTAATCTGTAGTTTGGTCTCCTTAATCATTCCTTCAGCAGAGAAAAGAGCTTCTATATGTACATCATCACCTATATATCCTATTTTGGAATTTGCTTCTCCTAATTCCACTCCCTCAATAGTAGGGGCTGAGGTATCTGGGCTTGTGTTTTCGTCCTTAGAACAAGAGAATAAAAGGACAGAAGAAAACATAGCCAATGAGATGTTTTTTAATACATTAGTTATTTTTTTCATTTTTTCTAAAATTAGTGTTCAACAATATTTTCTAAAAATTATAATTCAATCTCAAATATATATTCCTACCCAAGTCATGGGCGTAATAACGAAAGCGGTTGGTGTATTCCTTATAGAGCTTATTCAACAGATTTTCTCCAGAGAGCCGGATTCCGAGGCTTTGGTGTGGCCCTATGTTTATAGTACCCCCTATGGCTGCTTCAAATAAGTGATAGGCTTCGGGCGTGGTGGCAACCAGTTCCTGAGAGGGCTCAAAGCGAGTTTGCTTGGCAACAAAGGTATGTCCTATACTCGCCTCAAGACTTTGAAAAACACCTCGGGGAGCACTTTTCCACAGCAATGATTGGCTCAGCCTTGGAGCGGGAATAAAGGGAAAATACCGACCAGTCTTTAGCTCATTGGCAAAAACGAGAGCGCCTCTGAACTCGTAGGATAGGCTTTGTGAATGATCATGCCATTGGGCAAGCCTTATCAGTGCCTCCAAGTCAGCCCCTCGAAAGAAAGCATCTGCTTGGGTGTATTGGAATATAGGGTATACTCCAGAGAATAGGGTGCGTGTCTTTCCAGTGGGGTAGTCATAGATGTAACCCTTGATCACTTGAGCATAAGCATCTACACTGAGGTCTATCCCCTTGTCAGGGTTCTTATAGTCAAGAGCAGTAATCCACTTCACACCTGTTTCTGGATGTAAAGAGGGATCTCCTAGATTGTAAGTCCCTGCTCCATGGTGTAAGCCACTGCTGTAGAGCTCATTCACCTGTGGTGCTCGCCAAGCGACTCCTATATTGCTGCTCAGTGATAGTTTGTCTGAAGCTTCCCACGATCCTCCTAAGCTATAGGTGATATTGTGGAAGTTATGCTCTCCTCCATAACGCTGAGAATACATATCATAGCCATCAGCATTGAGGTACTTATAGTCATACCTAATGCCTGCTTCGCCAGTCCATTTCCCTTTGTGGTATTTCTCAATGGCAAAGGCGCCATAGCTAATGGAAGCAAAGTTAGGAATAACAGGTACCACTCCTGTCCCTGGCTGGTTATAGTTGTCCTGATGGGAGAAACTTCCACCGATGGTTGTTTTCCAGAGGGGGCTGTCTATACTTTCCCAATAGGCTTCGACCAAGTGAGTAGTAAGCCACATATTCATAGCAGGGATACGGGTTCTATCCAATCGTCGTAGGCTGAACTCCTGTCGGATATCCTTTTGGAAGGCATATTGGGTGGTGAACTTCCCTCCAAAGGGGGCAAGGTAGTAGGCCTTGGCCTTGAACAGGTGGTGTATAACCTTCTGCTTTGGAGCTTCTATATTATAGGAAAAGGGGTAGGTGGTCAGGGGGCGACCAATCTCGAATCGAGCCAAGAGGTCATCCAAATTTCCTATATGAGAGCCATAGAATACACTACTTTCGTTTTCATATCGGCTATAGAAGGCCTCCACAGCACCTACTTCTTTTTGTACCCCTGTAGCTATGGCAAAGTTAGCTTCCCGAGCTGCTGTATTGTTCAATACATAATCGGCAGTTTGTATATCTCCAGAACGCTTGAGGGAACCCTGTATACGCCAAGCCCAGTCGTGGAGTTTGGGTACGGAGCTTTCTAATTTTACCGAGGTGGCTGTTTTTCGTCCGTTAGAAGCAAAAGATGGAGCAATCTCTCCATGGAGACCATCTCCGTAAGGGAGCTTATTAGGGGCGATGACAATCACTCCTCCTAAGGCATCAGAGCCATAGCGTACAGCATCAGCACCTTTGATCACAGTAATCTTGTCTGCTACACTGGGATCTATCTCTGGGGCATGGTCAGCACCCCATTGTTGTCCCTCTTGGCGGACTTCGTTGTTGAGGATTAGGATACGATTGCTGTGTAGCCCATGGATGACAGGCTTGGCTATAGTGGCTCCTGTTTGTATCATGGAAACTCCTGATACAGAAGTGAGTACCTTGGCCAATTGCTCTCCGGAGTTCTCCTGAAGCTGAGCTTTGTCGAGGGTTGCGGTTGCCTTCAGTGGCTGGGATGCTTTTCCTAAAAGAGTTGTTCCAGAGAGTAGGTTGACTTCTTCTTGCAGAGTAATTATATAAGGATTTGCAGCAGGAATGCTGATAGTAGCCTCATAGTCCAAAAATCCTAAGTAGTTTACCTTGATAGGGTATTTCCCTTTGGATAGCTTTGGGATACTTACTCGCCCGTTGTTGTCACTTACATAGTGCTTTCCCATGAAGTGCACTACGGCACTGGGGAGGGGTTGCTTCTGACTGTCTTCTATACTTAAGTGGAGTGTTTCTTGTCCGTACAAGGAAAAAACACTGACAAAAAGGAAAAGACATAAAATCTTTCGCATGGTATAATAAATGGTTAATAATCAGTGATCTGTGAAGAGAACACAAGGGGAAGACACTATATAATAGCGCCTGATAAGGGTAAGAATTTTTAATTCCTTACCATGTTGATAATCAACAATGAATGGAAGTGGTAGGAGGCCCTCTGGAGAGAGTGGTAGAGGAGGTAAGGACTGTTGTCTTTTCACTAAAGAAAAATACAAAACTGTCATTTACCTCAAGCAGATGATAGCTAAAAGTAGAGAGAACAAAACTGTGGTGTAGCTGTAGGTATACACAATCATGGTGCTTTTCTGCTTGGGAGATATGAGTGCTGTGATCGCACTTTTTCCCATTGACATGAGCACATACTTCCTTCTCTGATAGGTGGTTATGGAAGAACTCACCTACAGGAAAAGCAACTTTCAGCATGCACACAAGCAGCAAAAAAGCAAAGAAATGAATATGTATTTTGCTTTGTCTCATTCAAAGTACAAAATTACAAAAAGAATATGAAAAAAACAATATTATCTAAGGGTAATTTTTGAAGTGAAATCGTTAAAAATAGCTTAAAATATTTCTTACGTAAGAACATTGCGTAGTCCTATCGTATCTTTGCACTCGTAAAACAAAGAACAATGGATGAAAGGCGCTTAATCTCTCAGGCATTTCCATCTTATCTGATACAAGAGGCTACAGCGTTGGCTGATTTTCTTCTCAAAAGAGAGGCTTGTTTTCATGAGATGGTGGGACAGGAGAGGGTGGTACTCTCAGGGGAATCTTTGGTGATTCCCAAAAGGGTGTATTTTGGTAAATATAATCCGAAATCGCTGACTTCCCAAGAGGAACTGATGCTCTACTGTTTGTATCTGTGTCATGACAATGGACACTTCAGGGAGCAATATCTCCAAGAGGTATTACAGTCAAAGGAGGATTTTGTGTTGCCTTATGTAGCCCTGCTCTTGGGAGACTATGTGTATGAGATATTGGAGGTACTTGCTAAAAACCTTACAAAGGAGATGAAGGGCAGGTTAAAATCTTTCTTGGCTGAAAATCCTCAACTGAAAATGCGTATTGAGAGCCGTATCGTTAGTTATTGGGATTGTTATTATAGGGGTGCTTGCCCTGATCTGAAACAATATATAGGATATCAACTTTTTAAAAATATAGACAAATATGGAAGATAAAACATTGATAAAAAAACGAATAGATTGGTTTTGTAAGAATAAGATCAATGCTTTTTCCCCTACCATCTCTCCTGCACCTAAGTCCGTAGAGCGCAATGAGATAGAGAGCTTATATGAGGGGATTTTGTGGTTTGTCCTCAATGGGGTAAAGGAGATTGTGATTGAAAAGAAGTACATGGGTTCTTATTGTGATATTTATCTGCATAAGCGATTGGAAGATACGTATTTGGTCAGTAGGAACGGATACAAAATCAATCACTTAGACCAAGAACAATGCTTGCGAGCCTTGCAGGGGTTACATGATAAATTCTCTTGGGATGGGGTGGAGCTTCGTATCATTCAGTCGGAGTTGATGCCATGGTCTATTCTGGGGAAAGGGCTTATAAATAATGAGTTTTCAGCTTATTACATTTCTCATGAGATTCATGCTGAATATTTGGTACAGAGTTCGTTATATGAAAAATTGCAAAAGATTCAACAGGAACCAGCATATCTTTCTTTTGTAGCTGATGCTAAGGTGCTTTCTGCCAAAGAGCTCAAGGACAAATATCCTATGCATATCATTCGTCAGTATCAGTCGATAAGGGATTTTAAGTTCTTGGACTTGCCTCACTACCAGCAGAATATACAGCTTTTCAAGCGTCAGTTGGATATTTTTGGCAAGGAAGCTGCGCCATTCTTTAAGCCTTTTAATATTCTCAAGGAGGTATATACTGATGGAAGAGAGCACTTTGTGAATGACAATTTGAGTTTTCAGCAAATAAATGATGATGATTTTCTCCATTACCAGTTTGCTGATAGGGAGGATTTCGAGGCTAAGTACCCTCAGATACGTGCTTGGGTGGATCAGGTTAATCAAAGTGATGAGGAAGGGGTAGTCATCAAGCCTCGTACGGCTTTCCTTCCTGGGATGCCTCCAGCTTTCAAGGTGCGCAACAATGATTACCTGACACTGGTCTATGGAGTGGATTTCCAAGATAGACTACAGGAGCAAATCGCAAAACGAAATATCAAAGGAAAGCTCCGTTGTTCTATCAATGACTGGGCGATTAATGCCAAACTCTTGGCTATTCCTTATAGTGAACTTGGTGAAGAGAACTACGAACTGAAAAACTTAGTACTGGATCGTATATTAGGTGAAGAAATAGAAAATCAATTAGATAGCAGATTATGAGTGCAAAAAATAATACACATCACTTTCCTAAGCTCCTTATCTTAGTAGGAGCACCAGGGTCGGGGAAATCTACCTTTGCCCGCTATTTTATTCGTACAGAGGATAATTGGGTACGAGTCAATCGAGATGATTTTCGCCTGATGCAGTTTGGCGATTCTCTGATGTCTCCTTTCTATGAGGAACGGATTACCAAGATGGTGGAGGCTTCCGTGATTGCTCTTTTGAAGAATCGTACCAATGTGATTATAGATGCAACCAATAGCTCCTTGCGCTCTTTGGAGGATATGGTACGCACTTATACGGAGTATGCGGATATTTCTTTTAAGGTGTTTGACCTGCCTGTGGAAGAATTAGTTAAGCGCTGTGATAAGCGCTGTGAGCAAACGGGTAAGTTTATCCCCAAAAGTGCCATAGAAAAACATGTAACCCAACTACAATATACCAAGGAGAAATTTGATTTCAAACCTATTCCCAGAGCATTGAAGGAGACTTCTCTTACTTATGCTGATCAAGACACCTCCTTGCCAAAAGCAGTGATCTGTGATCTGGATGGGACTCTTTCCTTGCTCAATGGAAGAGATCCATATAACGCCTCTACAGCGGATCAGGATTTGCTCAATACTCCAGTGGCTATGGTACTGAAGATGGCAAAGCAGCAGGGGTACAAGGTTATCCTGCTCTCCGGAAGGGAGAATGCTTACCGAGAGCCCACCGAACGCTTCCTTGCAAAGTATCAGATAGATTATGATTTATTGCTTATGCGCGATACCAATGATTATAGAAAGGATAACATCATCAAAAAAGAACTTTTCTTAGAAGAGATCCAAGGAAAATATTTTGTAGAATTTCTTTTGGATGATCGTAATCAAGTGGTCGATATGTGGCGACGAGAGCTCGCTTTGCCTTGTTTTCAAGTAAACTATGGTGATTTCTAATATTTTTCCTCCTTACGGTTACCAATGAGTTGTTCCACCAATAGGCAAACAATCGTGGAGATTAGGATAGTGATCAAGGTCTTATGAAGGGTGAATATCCATAGTTCCCATTGAAAAGTTTCCAAAATAGAAAAAATAATATGGAAAATAAAGGTGAAGGAAAGAATATAAAGCAATCGTAGGGTGAAGCTCACTTGTAGGAGCTTTATGGGTTGCTCGTCAAAGTTTTGCCCAAAGAACAGACGAATCAGTAGCGGACGCAGAAAAACAACACAAAGGGTAGCACAAGTATAAATGCCTCCTGTCTGCGAAAAAATATCAATGACAAGTCCCGAAAGAGTCGCCAAAAGAAGCAAAGGTGTCTTATTCTCCAATGAAGGATAGGTCATGAAGAAGAGTAAATACAAAGCAGGGTCAGCATACCCAAACAAATTTATATTGTTCAGGACGATTCCCTGTAGGAGTACCCAACCTGTGAGCTGAAAAATGTATGTTAAGCTATTCATCTACTTGGGTTTGTATTTGCTCTTCTATTTGTTTTATAGGAACTTGTTCTTTGTTCTTGATGATGTATATGTGCTGTAATTGCTGCATATTGGTGAACAATTTCACCTGTGAGAGCAGAGAATTATCACGAGTATTGGCATTGACACTCTTGACCTTTCCTATAGGAATCCCTTTTGGGAAGATACTCGAATGCCCAGCAGTGACAATCGAGTCTCCTACGGAGATGGTCGCAAGGCTTGGGATATCACTGAGTTGTACCACAGTAGGGTCTTTACCATCCCAAGAGAGAGTGCCATAATAGCCTGATTTCTGGTGGGTAGCGCTGATTTTTGAAAGCGTATTGAGTACAGATTGGACCGATGAGAATCGCTCAGAGGCCTTGTCAATAATCCCTACAATGCCTTGAGGAGAAACCACTCCCATATCCTCATGGATACTATCGCGAGTTCCCTTGTCGATAATTAGATAGTTTTTGGACAGATTGTAGCTGTTCTTGATAACTTCCCCTCTGTACACGCTATAGCTCTCAGGAGAGAATAGCAAAATAGGATCTTGGGAGAGTTCTTCTAATTTTTTAGCTTTTACACTGAGTAATTCCTTGTGGAGTCTTTCATTCTCCTGTGTGAGAAGCTCATTTTGCTGGCGAAGGTTGAAGTACCCTTCTATACCACTTCGCAGCATGTACACATCTCCCATTACCCCTGTAGCTACGTATAGAAATTTTGATTTTTGAAAAGAATTTCTATCTAAAACAAGGGTAAAGGAAAAAATGAAAAGCAATAGGAAGACCAAAAAATCCTTTTGACGCTTGAAAAATAATAAAATCAGCCGCATCTATTTCATTAGGATAGTTTTGAATTTATCTATATTCTTCAGAGTGATACCCGTACCCCTTACTACAGCACGCAAAGGGTCTTCTGCTACATATACAGGTAGGTCAGTACGCATGGAAATACGCTTATCCAAGCCACGAAGCATAGAACCACCTCCGGCCATATAGATTCCGGTATTATAGATATCAGCAGCCAATTCTGGAGGTGTCTGAGAAAGGGTTTCCATGATGGCATCTTCTATACGGAGAATCGATTTGTCCAAGGCTTTCGCCACTTCTCTGTGAGAAATCTCTACCTGCTTAGGTTTTCCTGTCAGTAGATCTCTACCTTGTACCAACATAGGATCAGGTGGAGAATCTATCTCTTCAATAGCTGCACCGGTATTGATTTTAATGTTCTCCGCGGTAGTCTCGCCTATATATAGGTTGTGGCGTGTACGCATATAGTAGATAATATCGTTGGTGAATACATCTCCAGCGATTTTGACAGATTTATCACATACGATACCTCCTAAGGAGATTACCGCAATCTCTGCCGTACCACCTCCTATATCGATAATCATATTTCCTTTGGCTTGCATGATATCCAAGCCTATCCCAATAGCTGCCGCCATAGGTTCATAGATTAGGAATATCTCTTTACCATTGACCCTTTCACAGGATTCACGCACAGCACGCATCTCCACTTCGGTAATTCCAGAGGGGATACATACCACTATTTTAAGAGAAGGAGAGAAAAAACGTCTTTTCAAAGGTGGAATACTCCTTATGAAGGCGTTGATCATCTGCTCAGAAGCATCGAAGTCAGCGATGACCCCATCTTTCAAGGGGCGTACCGTCTTGATACGTTCATACGTTTTTCCTTGCATGAGTTGAGCCTCTTTCCCTACGGCGATGATTTTGTTGGAGCTTAAGTCTCGCGCCACTATAGAAGGACTATCTACCACTACTTTATCTTTGTGGATAATAAGTGTATTGGCAGTACCTAAGTCAATGGCTATTTCTTCTGTTAAGAAATCAAAAAATCCCATGATAATATCTTTTATTTATATTATTTTTTTGTAAGTTTTTGTATAAAAGATATTTACAAAAATTTATTGCGTTTGAATTTGACTAACAATTTAATAATTTTGCGATATGAATGTAAGTGAAACCAATAATAATGTAGGGCTTTCCATTGGAGAATTAGGCTCTATTGACGAATTTCTTGGGCAGTTGGAAATGCCAGAAGATGAATTTAAAGTGACACCTCCTTCAGTTGATACAGACAATATTGTTGAAACATTGAAGAACAATGAGGATGGAGATACTCCAAATACAGTTACTATAGAAGAGAGTAAAAAAGAGGAAGGAGAAGCTAATAGTTCAGAAGACAACATTAATACTAAAGAGGTAACAGAGAAGAATGAGAGTGAAAATAGTTCCTCAAAAGAAAAAAAAGAAACAGTAGAAGGTGTTGAAGAAGAAACTTCTGATTCTAAGTTTTATAAATCTATTATTTCAGATTTGGTAAAAGAAGGTTTGTGGGAATCTTTTGATGGAATAGAAGATGAAAATGGAGAAGTTATTCCACTTGACCAAGTTAATATAGATAAAGATGTTTTTTATTCTATAATTGCTTCAAAAATAGAAGAAATTAAAAGTAAGGCTTCTGAAAATAAGATATCTGTTGATGGTGTTTCTGATTTTATGAAACGAATGATTGAACTTGAAAAAAAAGGAGGAAATGTTCGTCAAGCAATGGAAACTTACAACGCTCTTACAAATCCAATTGAAGCTCTTGATTTAGAAAAAACAGAAGACCAGCGTAAGATGGTTTGGTTACGTTACAAACTCGAGAATAAACTTGATGACCAAACAATTACTGACATTATAGTGTCAAGAGAAATGAGTGGTAAACTTGAGGAAACTGCAAAACAAGCTAAGTCTCAGTTGGAGAAAGCAGCTGAAATGCAGTTGCAAAATCTTGAACAACAAGCCAAAGAAAGACAACAAAAAGAACGAGAAGAGATAAAACAGTATCGTGCTGATTTGAGTGATGTTCTTAATAAAGAGTTTAAGTTAAAAGATTCTACAAAAACTCGTTTACTTGATTTGGCAACAAAAAGAGATAAAGAAGGTCTTTATGGAATAGATTATTTATATCACCAAGCAATGGAAACTCCTGAAAAGGCTACTAAGTTGCTTTTGTTTTTAACTAATGAAGAAGAATACAATCAACAAATTTCAGAAAAAAAAGTACGTGAGGGTAAAATTAACACAATGAAATCGATTCGTTTGATTCCAAAAGGAAAGGGTTCTAATTTAAGTATTCCTTCACAGAATAAAGAAAGTGAGGATGATAAGACATTCGATCCGTTGTTATTGTTTCCAAGTTAATGGTTTATAACAAATCTTTGTTAAAACTTGTTGTTATTTTTTAATGAAGATAAATTACTTACAAAATAAATTTAAAAAGATTAAAATAAAAAGATTATGACTGACACCAATATTCAAAACTTAAACCAAGTGGTTAATGGGGATAGGGTGGTGCGTTTGACAAATTCTGAGAAGATTTCCGTTAATCAGAATTTCCTGGATATGGCAACTTTGTCGTCTTGGTATCACCGTGACCCAAATAAGAACCATTTAGGTCTTATTAACCTTTATAGTGGAATGGCAAAACAGCCAATACCTTCTTTGAAGACAGCTATTGAAACAGGAGCTGTTCTTAAAGTAGATGGTGTTGGGGGTCGTTTCTCTTATGATGTACCTGTTGTTAAGCCTTATAGTAGTAGAACAAATAAGGACACGTCTACTATGTACGATCAGCCAGGTTTTAATGGTGGTATTTTTTACATTGGACTTGATCAAAAATATAATCCAGGGGATGTTCTCACATATGACTCTGTTTATGGAGAGCAGGCTGTAGTTTCTGAAGATGAACAAGTTTACATTGAAGGTGATGTGTGGATGCACCCTGTTAAATATGTAGGTGGAGAACTTGGATATTTTCCTCCTGATAAATTGGTAGCTGGAATAGAATACTTTAAAATTGGACACGTTCTTGGAGAGTTTTCAACTCAGTTTTCAGGTATTCAAACTCCTGGTAATGTTGGAACAATGACATTAGAGTTTGAACTTGGTAACCATAGAGGTGTTGAAACGGCAGTCACTATGTATGCTGGTATGAAGACTCTTGGAGACGCTAAACAACGTAGTATCGCTTGGTTAGAAATGTTGAAGGAACAATATTCAACTGAAGACCTCAATTTTAAAGACAACGACATGTTTGTTGTTTATAAAACGCTACCTAACGGTAAGGCAACTAATGCTTATCTTGCTGAAACTTGGGAATATTTGGTTGGAATGGAGTTGATGAAACTTGAAGCGTACCAAAATTATTTCCAAAAAGGAGCTTTGATTAATGATATCAATGGTACTAAGCGTTTGAATGAAGGATATGTACATCAATTACGTAGAGGATTTAGAATTACTTATTCTAAACCAGGTGGAATAACTCGTTCTGTTTTTCGTCAAATTTCAAGTTATTTATATCGTAACAGTTCAGTACCTGTACACGAACGTAGAATTAAACTTCGTGCGGGTTATATGGCATATCTTAATGTGATGCAGTTGTTCAAAGATGAAGCTCTTGCTTCAATTCACAATTTACAACCGCTTATGAATGAAGTTAAAGGTTTGCCTGAATCTCCTGTTAAAGGTAAAAATTTACAAAACTTGACAATAGAAACGGTTCGTTTTGTAAGTGTTCCGTTTGAAGGAATTGGAATTGTTGAAATAGAACACGACCCTACATTGGATTATCAACATTTAACTGATGTTAAAGAGAGAGGTTTCTTTGCAGATGGTTACCCTCGTACTTCATTTATGATGATAATTGATGACGCTCAAAGTCCTCGTTTCTCTAATGCCGAAAACGAGATAGCACGTGGTGTTAAACGTGTTACAACTCCTGATGGAAAATACAATACTAATGCGAATGTGTGGAGAATAGAACCAAAAGGAGCAAGTTTTTGGTATGGTCGTCGAGAAGGACGTTGGAGTTCTCGTGGTGGAGAAATATTGAGTAGTATGAATACAATGGGTGAAGAGTTTTTTGCTCATTCTGTTAGTGCTGTTTGGTTGAAAGATAAATCACGTACTATTATAGTAGAATTAGATTAAAAATATTCACTTATTCACTTTTAAGAGGGGGTTTTCATCGCCCCTATAAGCCCCCTCTTATTTTTAAGATAAACAACAAAAATTCAACATAATAATGAAAAATACAAAATCTGATAATATTGTTGCTTCAGTTAATGGTCTTGATATTAAGGAAGGAACGATTTATAAAGTTTTACACAAACCTGATAGTAATAAATTAGATGGTTATACACAAGAGGGAGCTACAAAACTTCCTTCTGAGGGTATAGTTGAGGTGTTTCAGTGTAAGTTTGTAATGACTGACCCTAATAACAGAACAGGTGTGTGGGATACAGGTTTTTATCCTGAGTCGCCTTGTTATGCAAACATTGATGAGAAAGAAGCTAAAGTCATTGTGAAGGCTTTGAAAGATAATATTGTAACACCTTATGAACGCAAATACGGTGTGGGTATTCTTAGTCATGAGAATGATACTTTTTGGAATGCTAAATATTTTGTAATAGAAGAAGGTGGTGTTTTTGATATGTCAAATGTGGAACAGCGACTAACTTTATATATGGCAATGCGTAACAGAAAACTTACCCCTTCAGACAAAGTAAATGATGCGTCATTTAGAGGTAGTTTTTATTGTATTCAGGATGTAAATAAAGTTCGTAATCGTAATATAGATAGAATGGCAGATGAGATGAGAGCAGGTTCAATGTTTACTACTCTTGGTAAAACCAATCAAAATCTTCTTAAAGCTATTATGAGTTACGTAGGATTTGCTGCTTTTAGTATGGATTCTGATGAGAAAACACGTTTGGGAATGTTTGGTAATTGGCTCAAGGGTGATTCTAACAATGTTTATAAGTTTTTAGAAACAGTTGATCTTTCAGAAGATAAGGATAGTTCAGATATCTTGTTCATTTATTACAAATTACCTTTAGCTATAAAACGTAAAATTATTGAACGTGAACAGGGTGTATATGTGTACAAGGGTGAACTTCTTGCAGGTGATTTAAAGACTGTTGCGCGTCGTATAAATAGTACACCTGACTTGGAAGACTTGAAACTTGAGATACTTGAACTCGAATAATAATTTATAAGATAGAATAAAATGAATATAGGTACAGCCTACCTTAAGTTCCTTGAAAAAGTGAATAAAAATTACACAAATGATAACATTTCTGTGGATGTTGGTAGGTTTGTGTCTTTGTTTAATACAAAACAAATTCGTTTTTTAGAATACGTTTTAGAAAAAAGAAATGAAGACGACATTCGATATGTACAGAAAATGTTAGTAAAGGATGAGTCGTTGGAGTTCTTGAGAAAAAAGTTAAACCATTGTGATTTTAAATTACCTTCTAATTTCTTTTCATTTGTAAACGTACAAGCTAATGCAGATGAGGGTTCTTGTTCTTCAAATAGGATAAACTTGTGGGAGATAAAAAATGAAAATGTTCATGAACTTCTGCAAGATGAATACAACAAACCTTCTTTTAAGTGGCGAGAGACATTTTACTCTTTTGCAGAGGATAATATAGTAGTGTATGTAGATAATTTTAACATATCAGAAGTGTTTCTTACATATTATCGTTATCCAAGAGAGGTTGATATGGTTGGTTATGTGAAAGAAGATGGTAATTATTCTGTTAATATTGACCCTGAGTGGGACGATAAAGTGGTAGAACGAATAATAGAGTTTTGTGTAGCGGACTTTGACATTAACAACGATGATTTGCAACGTTATCAATTAGATAATGTTAAGAAAATATCAAAATTTTAAATTTTTTTGTAAATAAAATAAATAAAAAATTATGGCAATACATAAACCTTATGACCGTTATCTTGTTTCAACAGGAGCGGTAAAAACAGAAGGTGGTTCTGTAAATCTTGCTTATGGACAGTTAGGTATTTTTAAAGTAGATACTAAACATAACAGACAAGGTTTAGAAGCTCTTTCAACTTTTAAGAACCTACCTAAGAAACAAAAAGTGGAAATCCAAGTTGGTAACAATACAGCTTATAAGTCTTCTACTTTCCCGTTTGAAATTGGAAAGATAAGAAATCTACGTGTTTCAGCACCACAAAAAACTGAACAGTCTGTAGACGAAGTGATTATAGGTTATAATGGTATTGACGATAATACCGCTATGGAGTTTGGTGTTGGAGAAGTTAAAAACATTAACATTCGTTTTTACGGTGAGAAAGTAGGACAACTTGGTTATCCACAAGGCTTTGTTGATTTGACACTTCCTCTTGATTCTGACCGTTGTTCTTATTATCCAAAAGACCAAAAGTGTAAACCTTGTAATGAGTGTAACAAAGTACCTGCACTTCCTGTTTTACTTGCGGGATTACAACGGTTTTTAAACACTCCTTTGAAGGGAGGAGAAAGTGTTACTGAATTAGGAGATTTCACAGTTATTAAGAAATGTACAGGTGGAGTTACTCCTGATAAAGTTAAATTTGATTTTTATGAATTGTCTATACTTGATAGTGGTACATTAGAAGCCTTATCTGCGGTACAATCTCAGTATCCAACTGTTAAAGTCGTTCGTAAAGGTCGTAAAGAAAATATAACTACTTATCAGTTTGTACAAAAAGAAGCCTCTCCTGCACCTGCTAAATTTAAACGTGGTATAAATAGTTTTATTAAAGGTTGTAAAGATTGTGAAACTCCTGTTTGGAAAGCAGTAGAAGGTGGTTTCTTATATACCGTTTCTTTAACAGAAGATAACGCTGAAACCGATATTAAAGCTATTGATGATACTGCAAAAGTTGGTGTTGTTCAAGAATCTGTTGTAAAAGGCGGAGTTACTACTGAAGGTCTTTTCACTTATACTTTCATCTCTTATAAAGAGTTGAAAAAGGAAAAATTAGATGCCTTTGTTGAAAGTAAAAAAGATAAATCTGTTGTAGTTTCACTTGTTGGAACTGTTGCTTCTGTTTGTAAAAATGAAACTGTTTCTGAGTTTGATTGGAAAAAGGTTGGTACTTGCGATGCGATTGAACAGACTTATATAATAGACCTTCCTGATACTAAATGTGGTCAAGACCGTCTTGATGAGTTGAAAGCTCGTTTTGGGGAAGAAGTTAAAAAAGCAGACCCTGAAGTAAAAGGAGGTTGTCAAACACGTTATGAAATGAATGTTCTTTCTAACATTGTTTGTCCTGATGAATGTAGTGATGAAATTTTTGCAGGTCTTTATTCAACAGAAGCACCTCAAACTTATGATGGGCGTACTTGGGTTCTTAAAAAAGAACTTGATTTGGGTACAGATTGTAAAGTTGGGTTGCGTATTAAAGGTAAACCTTTTGCAATTTATCCTTCTGAAAACTTCCGTGAAGAACTTGGATTTACAGAAAGTTCTGTGGGTGTAATGGTTTCAGGTGGTTATTCAAATGATATTCCTGAAATGGCATTTGATAATCGTCAAACACCTTTCCATGTAGAATATGTTACTCGTCAAGCTCCACGTACTCATGTTGGAGGTAATATGTGGCAGTATGAAAGAATGGGACGTACATTCTTTACAGGTTCTGAAGAACATACTGATAACATTTCTAAACTTTTACTTGGTGAACAGTCCTTGTTCCCTGCGGGTGCTCAACTTTTAGATTATGTTATTGAAGTTGAACGAGAAACATTCTCACAATCATTTGCTCAAAAATATAATGAGAGCATCGAGTACCACGTGTTGGTTCAGGTTGGCAAACATAAAGAAATTGAAAAATTGTTGAATTTGTTGGTTTCTGCTAACGGAATAGACCCCGTTCGCGCTCTTGCTGAGTAATCGGTAAAGACAAAATAGGAAAGAGGGGTAAATTAAACCCTTCTTTCCTTATTATTTCTAATTAAAAACATAATACAAATGACTAATCAACAATTTGAAATAATTCGTCACAATCTGAATTGTCTTTCAAAAGGAATTAGTTCAATTCCTGGTGGAGGCGGAGGAGGTAGTGGTCAAAACTACAACCAAAAATTAGATTCAATTATAACTCAATTGGGCATTTCAGTTTCTAAGTCTGATGAAGTTCTTACAGAAGTAAAGAAGGTCACTACAGAGGTGACAAAAACTACTACAGAAATTACAAAAAGTTCACAGGCTGTAACAACATCTTCTCAAAAGGTTTCAGAAATGAAAACATCTGTTGACGGGTTAGTTACTAAAACATCAGAATTAATTGAGTTACAAAAGGAAACAAACACTTCACTTACTACTCTTGGGAATGGTATAAGGGAAGTTAAAGAAGCAATTAAGGATAATAAAGATAACATTGTCAGCAAGTTAGACAAAGTTGTAGAAAAATTAACAGAATTAATTGGAAAATTCCCATAATATTACTAACTTTGCACACATAAAATGACAGTTCAAATTTCTTTAATTGGAGAATATTTTTATAAAATGCTATATGCAAAAAATGGTGCATTAGCTATTTTCTCAGCTTTATTTAGTTCAATTAGTGTTACTGAAGCCTTTTCAGCATTTCAAGGTTTTGATAAAGCACACATTCTTTTACCTTTAACAGTTGAAGCTGTGTTTATATTTTTGTTTATGTTGTTTACATCGGTAGATATGATAACAGGTATATATGCAGCTAAACGGGTTAATAAACAGAGGAGTAATCCTTTACCGAAGGTGGTACAATCCTTTAAATTATGGCGTACAGGGTGGAAGTTTTTTTCAGTGACAATGGTTACTGTTGCACTTACTTTTTTAGCCCTTGTTGCAGAACTTGCAGGTTCTAGTTGGATGTACACAGCTTTCTTGTGGGTTACTGTTTGGTTTTGGGTGATTGTAATAGGATTTGAATGGAAGTCTATTGGTGAAAATATAGAAAGAGCTTCTGGTGATAAACCTGCAATTTTTAAATTTTGGGATAGACTTTTAAATGTATTACAAGTTGCTGGGTTGAGACGTGTTTCTAAAACAATAGCAGGAGAAGAGGTAGATATAGAAGAACCGACAGAAGAAGTTGTAAAATATACAAGAGATGAACAGAAAGTTTAAACGAATAGTATTGGATTTTGGGCATGGGGGTTTGGATAGAAATGGAAAGTATACAACTGACCCTAAAATCGGTAAATTACATAAGTTTCCTAATGGGGATATAGCTTATGAAGGTGTTATTAATAGATGGCTTGGAGAAGCCATTGTAAAGGAATTGCGATTACAAATTCCTGACTTGGAAAGGGTTTTTACAGTACATTATACAGACGCTACTGACGTTCCACTTGATAAACGTGTTGCTAAAGCAAACAGTTATGATGCGTCTGAAACACTTTTTGTTTCAATACACTGTAACGCAGCCAATTCAAAAGCTCGTGGTTTTGAAATCTTTACTACACGAGGACAGACTGACTCTGATTCTTTAGCCGAATGTATTGCCAATGAGGTTGAAGTTTTATATAAGTCGCTCGGTTTAAACTTACGTTTTGATAAATCTGATGGTGATAAAGATAAAGAAGCGGACTTCTATGTTTTACGTAAAACAAAATGTACAGCTGTGTTGTTAGAGACCTTGTTTTTTGATAATGCTGAGGATTTTAAAGTTCTTCGTAATCCTAAGTTTCAAGAAGAATATGCTAAAGCTGTAGTAAAAGGTATTAAAAATTTTATTAACAAAGAAAGCTAAGATTTAGGTTTCAATATAAAGGTAAAAAGACTCTTTACAATTAGGTGAGGGGTCTTTTTTTTTATTTTTTAAACTTATTGATTTTGTTATTTATAAAATATTTTCTATCTTTGTGCAATGAAAAGAAACTTAATTCTTTATTAAACAATTTTAAAAGACTAGTTGATGGAACGAGTTATAAAATTAAGAAGGTTTGGAAACGGAGACACTATTACTAAAAGTAATACACAGCAAACTCCACCTCCACCTAAAAAACGTTTTGGTCGTGCTTATACCACATATAGACCTTTAACTACTGCCGAGAAACTTGATGTTGCTCGTGGAGCGTTGGGAGTTGATGTAGACCCTTCTTTAACAGAAAACGGTCAGATTTTTGATTTGTCAAGACCTGTTACTGAGATTTATATGGAAAAACCCGTACCGTTTGATTTGGGCGCGTATGCAAAAACAGGTTATTTCCAACAAGAGTATGACCCTTTAACAGAAGGTTATAGAATTTATCCTACTTCTAAGTTTGTTTTTGACAAAGGAGCTTATGAAGATATGATGGGTAAAATTTTGTCTTTACCTCAAAATAAAGATAAACGTTTCATTTCTTCATATGGTTATAAACCTCAGATGAAAAGAGGAGGTCTTTTTAGTCCTGCTGAACTTGCAGAAATTGAAGAGATGGGAAAGTATTTCGGGGGCTTTTCACAAAATAGTAATGAAGAGCTCCCTGAATTTGCCTTTGGGGGTAAAAAAAAAAGAATTTCTGAAACAATAGATAACAGTGATTTAGAGGAAGAAATGATAGTAAGTGGAGCGTTGATGAATCCATCAGTGCGTCCACTATCTCCTATTGTAACAACAGGTGTTACTAACCAACAGATACCGAATTATGCAGGTGATTGGGCAGCCAATCGTGTTTTTAATGGTTCAATGTTGGAAGGTAGTAATGCCTATAGTAATTTAGATGGAACTGTCCCTGTTACAAGTCAAGGATTAGCTCCTTTACCTGCACAAGGTGTTATCAATCAACCTGTTCCTAACTATAACGCCGAATCTAATTGGGTTAGACCGAGTTATTTTAATGGTCAGATAATACAAGGGGATGGAAGTTATTCTCAATATGATGAGAATGGTAATCCAGAAACAGTTTGGAAAAATGGTGAGGAGACTTCTTATACAGAACAGACCCAAGAAGGTCAGACTAACCCGTATGATATGATAGGTGCGGGGTTGTCAATAGCAGGTGCTGACATTGATATGGAAGGTGCTCTTTTTCAATTAGGACAATCTTTGAATTTTAATGCTGACAAGTATGCCCCTGAATATAAAAACGTAGCAAGAGCGGGTAACATCGCTCGTTTGGTTGGTGCTGTTGGAAAATCAGTATTGGCGGGAGCTCGAAATATAAATGCAGGAATGGGTTATCAGAATCGTATGCAAAATTATAAACAATGGTATGATAATAAAGAAGCTGAAAGGGCTAAGGGTAAATATCAAGTTGCAGAAGACGGTGGACTTATTCAATATTTAGCAAGTGGGGGTAAGGTGGAAGACATATATCCTGAAATGTTAATGTCTGGTGATTATACGACAGGTGTGAAGTCAGACCAACCTGCTAATGCGGAAGTTGAAAATGGAGAATATTTACAACATCCTGACGGTTCTGTACAACAAGTTGTAGGAAAATCTCATGAGAATGGAGGTGAAGCAATGATGTTGGAAGAAGGTACTAAGGTTATTTCAGATAATTTAAAAATAGGCAAAGAATTATCTAAGGATATAAATTCTAATTTTGAGCTTAAAACAAAACCAACTGATACTTACGCTACTGTTATTGATAAGTTTAAAAAGAAAAATAAGTTTTATGAGTTAGAGAAGGAAGAAGAAGAACTTTTGAAAAAGGCTGAAAAAAACGAAAAAGTTAAAAGTGCTTCAACGAAGTCTTTAAATAAAGAACGCATTTCAGAACAGTTAAATAAATTAGATGAGCAGAAAGCTGAAATGCAAGCAATGCTTTCTCAGTTTACAAGTTACATATTTCAAGCTCAGCAAGAGGCTAAGGGTGAGTACGACGGTATGGGAGAAGCTGTTCCTACGGAACAACATCTACCTACACCTGAAGAAGTTCATATGTTACAAGATGAATTATCTCAACAAATGGGCACTGTCACAGCTGATGAAGACATTGATGCACAACAACAAGAACAACAGATGGGTCAAAGTATGTCTTTTGGAGGTTTGATAGAAGACCATCGTTTTATAAATCTTGTGAAACAATCTGGTTTGTCACCTGAAAAAGTACAAGAACTTTATAAATCATTTAAAGATGGAGGGTATGCGGGATTACAGAAGTTTGCAGATGGAGGTAAACCTAAACGAGAAACTAAAAATTTACGTGTAGATTCTCCATATTTAATAGAACGTGCTGAAAAAGACCCTGAATTTGCAAAACAGTTAGCAACATTCTTTAAATATATGCGGTTGAACCCGTATGCGTTGGTTGAACGTGATACACAGCGATATAATAAAAACACTAATTTGTATGGGGGAATAGAAGATACAGTTGATAATCGGATGAATTGGCTTTATAATAAAAATGAAGATTTACTTGATTATTATGAAGACAATAATGGTAAAAAACGTATTAAGAAAGGTCAAGAAGGAGCTTATCAGAAAAAATATGCAGAACTCTCAGACAAACAGGTTAAGCGTTTAGTTGAAAAAGGTTATTGGACGCAACAACAAGCTGATTTGTTTAAAGACTATATATCATTTATGGATAAGCAAGACACAGCTCGCGGGTTTGATGCAAAGGTAGGTGATTTTACTTCTTCTCGTTCTTTTTTGGGTATTCCTATTTTTAAAACAGAAGAGGAAAAGAAGATAGCAGAAGACAAAGGTATTTTCACATTAAAACAGTTTAGAAAGGCTTGGGAAAAAGATAAAGATAGTCTTATAAAAGCAGGAATTAGTAAAGAATCTTTTGATAATGCTAAGAAAGAGTTGGAAGAAAACGGGGACTTGGATATGGGAATGTATTCTTTTGATAATCCTGCACCTGAACCAACTCCTGATAATCCTGCACCTGAACCAACTCCTGAAAAAGAAAAAGGTAAACCTGTCACATTCGACAATCCTTCAAGAAGAGCGGTTGACGCACCCTTTGATTATTTGTTATTTCCTGACCAAACACCTTTAACGCCTGACGGAATTGTACCTCACTTGATGGTTGATAGAACATATGAAAGATTAGACCCTGTTAGAATAAGTTATGAACCTCAAATGGTGGAAGGTCAAAGACAGTTTGCACAATTACAAGATAGTGTTGCGAGTCTTCCAGAGACTGCGAGAGCTGCTGTGCTTTCTAATGCAATGGCTACAACACAACAAAATTTAAATAACACAATAGGACAAATACAACTTGCTAATCAGCAAAATGAAATGCAAACTGAGCAGTTTAACATTGGACAGTCAAATATGGAAGAAAACGCAAGGGCTCAGGATTTATTAAATTTTGAACAACGTCAGTTAATGGCTTACGAAAATACAATGAGAGATTATAATGATTGGTTCGAAAAAGTTCAAAATAATCGTATGAGAGAGTGGGAAACTCGTAATAGAATGGCTCAAATAAATCAGCTAACAGATAATTATAAAACAGACATATTTGGTAGAACACGAGAACTTGATACAGGTGAACGTTGGGATAATAACGGGTTTGCTTTGGATTATGAGCGTTTATCAGCGGAGGTTTCTAAAAGATTAGCAGAAGCTAAGTTGGCTGAAGAAAAAGCGAAAGCTCTTGCAGCAAAACAAGAACATGAAGCAAGTATGTCTATTGTAAAAGGGGCAATTGGTAAATACAATAAAAAAGGATAAGGAATGGCAAGTGCATACGGACATAGACGAGAATATAGAGAGTGGGTAAATCCATACGATGTTCAACTAACAGCTCAAGTACAAACATATCTTCAACAAAAACATGATGCTAACTTTGAGAAGATACAAAATCTTTTAGATCAATACGGCTCTATGGATTTGTATAAAGATGAGGATAAGTTGTATTTATATTCACGTCTTCAAACATTAACAGATAAAATAAATCAAAGAGGTACAATGAAACTTGACTCCAATGGAGTTACAAGGGAATTGTCTAATATTGTAAAACAGGCGGTTGATGCAAATGTTATTACAGCTTATCAGATGACACAACAGGCGAGGAATACTATTGCTGATATTGCTCAAGCTAAAAAGTTGGGAGCGAAAGGAGGTTATTCTGAGGTGAATGAAGCGGAAGCGTTAGAGCCTATAAATGCTTGGGCTAATGATGGAAAAGTAGGTAGCACTTTTGTTAATAGGGGTTATAAAAAGTATGTAGACTACAAAAAGGAGCTTCAAGACAAAATGACAGAATTGTATAAAGATTCAGAACGTACAATAGATATACCTGTTGAAGGTGGAAGATTTAAAAGAACGACTATTAAGGGTATGACTCCTGCAGAAGTATCTCTTTATGCGTCTACTTTGTTAAGTGATGAGGGAAAACAACAGCAACAGTTAGATGCGAAATGGAGAATATATAAACAAAGCACGTCTGAACAGTTGGGTGCTTCTTTTAATCAAAGTTTAGACAGTTCTATTTCTGAGTTAAAGTCTCAGTTGGAAGATGTTAAAGATAAAAACTCAACAACAGCTGTTTATTTAAAAGAAAACATTGATAGACTGAGTTCTGTTAAAGACAATTATCGTATTTTAGATACAGACACTGAAGAAGTACGTCAACAAAAAGGATTAGCTCAGGCTAATTATTTACAACATAATGCTGATATGAATGGTTTACAGGCAATGTATCGTATGAAAACCATTAAAGAAACATATGAAACCGACCAAGCGTATTGGAATCAAGCAAGAATGAACTTTGATGCTTATCAAAAAGGTTTAGATAGAGCTTTGAAACGTGAGCAGATGGAGATTGATTTACTTAAGGAGGGTTTGCGTTATAATGCTAAGACAGGACAGTTGGAGCCTGTTGAAGGAGGTGAAGTGGGTGTTCCATATGACCCTGCTATTAATAAGGCTACTGCTGATAATACTTCTCTTGATACAAATGATTTACAAAACGCAGTAGATGCATTTCAAAATCGTTTACGTAATCTTATTAATGAATCCGACTCCTCTGTTGATGATTTAATCGCTAAACTTCCAAAAGAACTAAAAAGTAATTATTATAATTATTATAAAGACAACAATGGAGAACCTAATAATTATGTAAGGAAAAGAGTTGCATTGGAATCTGTTATAACTGATAAGTTTACAAAAAAAGACCGTTTAACTTTTAAAGACGAGCTTCGTAAGATGAGTGAAAATAAAGCTAGGTTAAATGCATGGTGGGAAAAAGATAGAGAGGTTACACTAAAAGCGTCTAATGACATTGTAAGTCTTTTGGTTAGTAAAATACCCGATTATCAGTCTTTATCTGATAAAGAAAAGACAAACATGTTGATGTATCAGGTTCAAAGAATTGGAAGCAGTGACGTAAGTTTGAGTAATGTAGATAAGAAAGCGTTGATTAGGGTTGCAATGACAGAAGGTGGTAAAAAGAACATAAACGAAAACGATTTTATAAAACTAACATCACAGGGGACTGTTTTGAGCAATAAAGAGTGGCAAGAAATGTTTGTAAAGTATCCTTATTTAAAAGGTGTGTTAGGATTGAGTTATGGTAATTACCCTATTAAACCTGTTAAAAGAAATGAAAAAGGTCTTGTAGAATCTGTTATGATTAATTTTTATGCTCGTGAAAATTCAGATAAAAGTGGTGATGATTATTTAACTTCAATGGGTTTAAAAAATTATACAGCTGAGCGGCTTTCTAATTTGTATTATCAAGGAGGCACAACATCTTTTACAATGCCTACATTATCTTCAAAGGAACGTGAAAAGAGTCCTACTTGGGCTTTTGTTTCAAGTGTTATAAACAGTGAGAATAATGTACAATCTCAGATTTATCGTAATGGTGAGGTGATAAAGTTGGGTAATGATGATGCAAGCAATAAGATAAGAGATGATTTGCGTAAACGAGCAAATGACGGTGCACCTACAATAACTTTTAATAAAGGAGATAAATTCTTAATACAAATAGATGGTTACGAAATTGTAGGAGATATGTCAAAAGCGCTTGATTTTGCAAGTAGGCAAGGAATGGAAGCATTTAGAAATGTTGTCTATATGAATTATAATGAAAAGGGAGGTTTAAAAGAAAAACCTCTTCCTATTAATTCTACTGTAAAATTAAATGGTGTTGAAGATTACCGAAATGAGGATTTTTACAATGACGAGGCTGGTAATAAGTTGAAAGAGATGTTTCGTAATGAAAAATTGTTAGCAGGAGGTGATGCGTATAAACAAGAATTAAAACCTAAAGTACAAGAAATTGCACCTTATTTATCTGCAATGAATGTAGATTATAAGAAGTTATATAACGCAATAGATACTTTTGTAGATAGAGGAATGATGGGTAATGTTTCCATAACAACCTCTCCTCCTGATAGTCAAAATAAACAAACTATAACATTTTCTCTTATTAATGGAAAAAACACATTGAGATTTTCACGTAAATTCGAGTCTTTAACAGAGGGTGAATATGAGTTTTATTTAAATGCTATGGAGCATTGTCCTCAGGCTTTAGCTTATGATATTGCACAAAACTGTTTAGAAACAAAACAAGGTGTAAATGATTTTGTGAAATTTCTTAAAGGTCTCAATGTAGATGTATCTTTACAACAAAAATAATTTTCAACAATTTTTCAACAATTTTCAATAATTAATTAAATGGATATTCTTAATGATATAGCACAACTAAAACCAATACCTACTGATTTGGGGGTTTATGATTCTGCAATTAATGATGTTGATAAGATAACAAATTCGTTTTCATTACCTCAAGCTCCGTCGTTCGTTGTACCTGAAACTTCTGTAGATACAAATATTAGTCCTGATGTTTTAAATATTATAAAAGGTTTACAGAATAATGTTCCTCAACCACATTCAGAAGATTTAACAGCTTTAGCTAAAGCAGGAAGTGGTGATTCTATACCTAAGTCTGATTTTTTTAAAGTGGGTAAGAATGTTGTAACTCCTGATATGTTACCTGATTTTACTTATAAGAATTTGCTTGGAGAAACTAAGTTGAAGTATGATACTTATGAGTATGGAAGAAATAATGATGAGATACAGGCATTAAAACAGACTCGTTTAGAGAAATGGGGTAAAGGTCTTACTTCTATGTTGGGTAAAGCACTTGTTCATGCAGTAGGAGGAACTGTAGGTTTAGGTGTAGGAATACAAAAATGGATTGAAGAAGGAAACATAAAAGCGTTTTATGATAATGATTTTGCAAAATCTTTAGATAGATTAAATGAATCGTTAGATAATTCTCTTGCCGTGTATAAGACACAAGAAGAGGAGAATATGAATATTTTGCAAAAAATGGGCACTGCAAGTTTTTGGGCAAAAGATATGACTGATGTGGGCGCATTTATGTTAGGTGCGGTTATTGTTGGTAAAGGTACAGGTTTATTAACACGAGGTTTGCCGAAAGTTGCTACAAAGTTAGCTGCAAGAAGTGGAATGCAGGCAGTTAAAGCTGCAGAAACAGTGGCTTCTACTGCAGAAAAAGCTCGTTTAATGTCTACTATTAAATCACCAATTAAACAACTTTTACATTCAATGATGAATGGAGGTTCTACTCTCAGAGGAGGTGTTTTTGGAGTAGCACAAAATGCCAATAATATAGGAAAACTTGTTAAGGGAATAAACACATTTGGACAAGTTACAATGTCTGCTACATATGAAGCAGGGGTTGAAGCAAGACAGGCTTTACAGTCGATGATTGATAATTATGTTCGTCAGTATCGAGAGTTTCATGGTGAAGACCCTTCAGAAGAAGAATATTCTGCGTTTGTAAAAGATGCAGTAGATAAGTCGAATATTGTATTTTTATCTAATATTCCTTTGGTTGCATTAGGTAATTATGCAACAGTTGGTCGTATTATTGGTTGGCAAACACCTAAGTTTCTTCAACGTGTTGGCAAAGCATTGAACCCTGTGAGATGGGGAGAAAAAACGGCACTTGCAGGTGTTTCTCGTGCAGGTTCAACATTTGCCTTTGAAGCTCCTAAAGGGTTTGCGAAATTTGGAAAGAAATTCTATAGTTTAATGGAAGCTCCCATAAAGGAGGGTCTAATAGAAGAAGGAGGTCAAAATTTTGTATCTACTTTTGCTCAAAACTATATGGCTACAAAGTATGACCCTACAGCTGGTTCTGAAAACCTTTCTTTTATGGGGGAAATGAGTAAGGCACTTTATGAAGCCTATGGAACAAAGAACGGTTGGGATCAGATAGGTGTAGGTATGCTTATTGGTTTATTAGGCTCTCAGGCAGGTAGAGCTACTGAGGCACATCGTTCTGGTAAAAGTGTAGGTCAAAGTATTGGTGCTTTTTTCACCTCAGATTATACTTCAGAACTTAAAAGGGGTGAAACGTTTGTAGATGAGTATAAAAAAATAACAGAAGAAAATAATAAGCAATGGCTTTCACAAGAACAATTCGATTCGTTCAACCGTCTTGCGTCTCTTAATCAACAACGAGTTGCTGATCAAAAAGCAGAGTTGTCTAAAGATGAGAGAGAATTGGCAATGATAAATAGAGCAAATCAACTTGCTCAATATCGTTTAGCTCGTGAGTATGGAATGGATGACTTTATAGGAGAACAGATGAAGTCTCAAATTGATTCTTTAAGTACAGAAGATTTGAACGAACTTGGTGTAAAAGAGCCACAACATCAAGAATATAAAGATTTTTTAAAAGAACAAGTTGATTATCAGTTAAAAGTAAATGAACAAGCCTATGATATAGCTGAAAATTTACATGAAAACCTTATGTCTCAGGAACAGCTTGAAGAGTTTGCAAAGATGAATGTAAGTCAATCTGATTTAGTGTTTGCTACAGCTTTGGAGCTTTCTATGGGATATGACGCTGTTGAAAAAACTCAACAACTTGCAAAGGATTTAGAAGATCTGTTTGGTAGTGAGGGTGCAGGTAATGCTGTTCTTTTAAGACAACATCTAAGTGAATCAAAATTTAAAAAGTTAGAAGAAAAGAATAAGTTAATAAAAGAACGGGAACAATTATCTGAAAAACAGAAAGAATTAGAGAATGTTCTTTTGATTGAACGTAATAGAACAGTTACAGACCGAAAACAGATTGAAAAAAATGCAGAAATTAAAAACACTAAACTTAATGAAGTATTAGAACAAATTTCTCAGAATGAACAAAAAATTAGAGAAGTAGATAATAAAATACAAGCTCTTAATTATAGACAAAACCAATTAGAAACAATAGATGCTAATACTTTGTTAGGCGGTATAACAAAAGGATTAGAGTTTTGGGGAGGTATTGTTAATTCTCAATCAGAATTAGATAATGCTTATTTAAAGTTGCAAGAATTAGATGATATTGTTAAAGGTGCAAGAGAAGAATTAAACGACCCTAATACATCTAATTATCGTAAAAAAGAGTTGGAAAATTGGTTAGACCGTTATGCTTATTTGGTTTCTAATTTAAGACAAAATGTTTCAGCTTATAAAATACTACATGATAATTTTATAGAAAGAACAAATCCTCGTTATGCTTATAGTAAGTTTAAGGAAGAAGCTCTATTTAACAAACGTAAAAACGATAAAGTTGCAGAGTTAGAGGAAAATGCTCCTGAGTGGCAAAAAGAGTTGTGGAAAAAAGTAGAGGAAATTATTGAAAACTCGGAATTAAATGATTATCAGACATATCAGTTTAAAGCTAATGCTAAAATTTATATTAAACAAGTTGCATTAGACTTAGAAAAAAGTTCTGAAATTTTAGAAGTTATTAAAAATAACACAGAAGTTATTTCAGATGATGTGTGGAAGAAGGTAGAAGAAGGTGAGGTTGTTGAAGGTCTTAATGAAAATATTGCTGACAAAATAAATTCAAAGACACCTCTTTCTCAAAGAGAATTAGCTATATATGCAAAGAATAAATCTGAGATAGATAATATTGTTGAACGTTTACAGCTTGAAAATGGAGACCCTATGTCATTTGGTTTTAGCAGTGGACAAGAAACAAACACAGTAATTAATAGAGCTAAAACGTTCAAAGACGCGTTGAAAGACATTATTGATGATTTTATAAAAACAAATAATCGTCTTTCACAGGAAATTGTTGATAACGCTGAAAAACCAACAACTCAAGATTACGAACGTTTTCGTGAACTTCACAGAAAAAAAACAGGACGAGATGAGAATGGTCGTATGACAGACCAAAAAACTCGTGAAAAGTTAATAAGTGAATTTGAAGAGAATGAACAAGAATATGAAACATTGCGGAACAAATTAAATAATTGGGGTATTGTAGCAGGAACTGTTGCTAATGGTGTTAGATTGTCAGATATTATTGAAGTTTACGATTCAATTCAAGAGAATGAAAACCTTTCTCCTGAAAAAAGAATAAAACAAACGGAAATAAATTTAGATGAACTTCTTGATGAAAGTGAAAGCGGTGCAGAGTGGCAACCTACAAACAGAGGACGAAATTATAGAATTGGTCAGGTGTATGATATAGCAATGGTTTCTAAAAATAAAAATGGAAATTATGTTTTACATCATTACGGAATAGATAGTTTGATAGATGATGTAAAGGCAGCTCACCCTAATTCACAAGTTGAAGTTTTTGGAACACCTCATACTGCTAAAACAAGACCTGTTTATGAATCAGAAAAAAAGAAAACTTATAAAGGTGTTGAGTTTAGAATTACGGGTGAGGACAGTTCTGTAATAAGGTTTGTTGTAGATTTTGATGGGGAACGAAATAATCTTGTTTTTGGTGAAGAAGCTATTCCTCATTTAGGAAATTTAAGAATAATGCAAATTCCTGCTATTAGTAGAAATTATCAACCACTTTATAGGGAAAATGAAGATGGTACTTTTGAACAAGTGCAAGCTACATTTGACGGAGGAATAGATAATGTTGCAGCAAGAGAGGTTAAAAGAGGTGACAAATTGTCAGCTCGAATTGTGTGGAATGACCCTTATAATACAATATTGTTACAAAATTATAAAAAGGCTCAAAGAAATTACTCTAACAACCCAAATGAGGAAACTAAAAAGGTAATGGCAGAATCTCGTGAGAGATTAACTTCACAAGTTGTTATACAGTTACTTGACGATAGTGGTAGGGTTGTTTCTGTGATGAAATCTAACCCTTCTGCTGATGAACTTAAAGAAAATTCAACTGCTCCTGAAATGTTGGCTTATCGTAATTGGGTTGCAAATGAGGTGGATGAAGCTATTTCTAACAAACGAGACACAGGAACAATGAACTTGACTGACAAACTGTCAGTTGTTGTTGAAGAGACGTTGTTAGGCGTTCCTAATATTAGAGTTGGTAGAAACGATGATGGGAATGTTGTTGTTCGTTTACAGCCTTTAACAGAACAGACTAAGGAAAAAGTTGTAGATGTGGGTTATATGCAGGATGAAAAGATTTATTCTAAAAATAACACAAAAGTTACAACAGGTCTTAATTTGTTAAATCAATATAGAACGGAACAGAATAAGGGTAAAAAGATACCTTTAATATTCATACAAGAAAATGGAGAAGTTGTGGCTTATCCTGCACACTTACAAAGTAGAGGAGATTTGTTACAACAGTTTGATTCTATTTTAGAAAATAATGATGTTGTACAGGCTTCTATATTGTTAAATAAATTGTTGTTTGATAATGGTATTTCCACCCAATTGTTTGGAGTAACTCCTGATATGATTTCTGAAAACTCTGTTGAGTTACAGAATGTGAGAAAACAAGCTGAAAAAGCACAAATGTACAACGACCCTGTTAATTGGGTTAGTGGTAATATGACAATGGAAGAAGTGTTAGACAGTGATGTGCAAGTTAATCTTGATATGGAGGGAGATTCTTTTTCAGCACCTAAATTAGTTTTTGATTTTGGAGTAAGAAAAGGAAAGACTATAATAGAGAAAGTTAAAACGCAGGATAGTGGCACAATTAGTGATGAATTAACACCTTCTGTTATAAGTCTTAAACAGGTTTCAAAAGATAAAAGTGATAAAAAGAAAGGTAAAATTTACAAAGATAAATTAGGAAATGTTTATGAAGATTATTATGAAGGCGTTTCTAAACCTTTTGAGTGGAAGGGAAACAAGTATCAAGTTGTCCGCATAGCTACATTTGGAACTAACTCTATGTTGATTCTTTTGAATACTTCTTCTAAGGGGGTTGTCACTCAATCAAGTATTATGAAAGACCCTTTAATGTCAAAAGCGGTTAATAAATGGGTACGAGACAGTGTGGGAGATACAGAGCCTTCTCCTATTATGACACTTGAAGAAAAATTATCTGTAAATTCTAAACCTGAAAATAAACAGATAGCTTCTGAAGTTACTGAACCTAGTTTGGAAACACAAGAAGAAAAAGAAAAAGTTGAAAAGGAGGTTGAAAAGGCTGTTAGAGAAGTTTCAGAAGAGTTGAAAGAAAATAACAAGGTTGAAAGTTTAAATCAAGTTTCAACGCAGAAGGAAAGAAAGGTTGGAGAAAAATCTTTTGAAAAAATCACTAAAATAGGTAGAGAAAACGTTCAAGAGATAGAAAAACCAATAGAAATGGCGAGTCAGGCTGTGGAAAAACGCAATAAATGTTAATTTAATTTATTTTTATAATTACTTGTTAATCAGCAGTCTTTTATAGATTGCTGATTTTTTTTGTAATTTTTTTTCAGAAAAAGTTTGTAGGTTTCAAAAATTGTTGTACCTTTGCACCGCTTAGTAAATGGGACAATAGATATCAGATTATTATTTGTAATAAATAAATTAAGTTTAATAGACCTTACAGAGAGAATATTTTTTGTCACATTCTACTAAGCACTCTGTAGGGTCTATTTTATATTTTCAAAAGTTATGAATGAATTATTAAATGTTCAGATTGAAAACAATCCAAATTATGGATTAGTTGTAAGTAGTAGAGTTGTTGCTCAAGGTTTAGGTAAGCGACATGATAATGTTTTGAGGGATTTAGATTTGCTGATTTCTGAAACCTCAAATTCGAGTTCTCTCTGTATACCAAGTACTTATAAAGTTTTAGGACAACAAAGAGAATACAAAGAATATCTTCTAACAAAAGATGGTTTTACATTGTATATGTTTAACATTCAAGGTTACAATGATTTTAAAATGGCTTACATTAATCGTTTTAATGAAATGGAAAAGGCTTTGGAATCTAAACAACTTCCTAAAACATTTGCTCAAGCGTTACGTGCTTACGCTGATGAAGTTGAAAAGAATGAACAGCTTAGATTGGAAGTGAGACAACAAAATCAAGTGATAAATGAATTAAAACCAAAAGCAACATATTACGATTTAATTCTAAGTTCGGTTGATTGTTTAACAGTTACACAGATAGCTAAGGATTACGGAATGACCGCTCAAGCATTGAATCAATTTCTTTTTGAGAAGAAAATTCAGTTTAAACAGTCAGGAACTTGGTTATTGTATCAAAATTATGCTGATAAAGGTTATACTAAAAGTGATACTGTTGCTATAGAGTACAAGAATGGTGAAAAAGGTAGTAAACTAAACACTAAGTGGACTCAAAAAGGGCGTTTGTTTTTATATCAATTGTTGAAAAACAATAACATTCTGCCTCTAATTGAAAGATAATAAGTTATTTAAGTAATCATTTAATTTTTTAGAAGAAATGAAAAGAGAGTTAAAAACAAGTTTATCTACACAAAAGTTAGTTGATGAGGAAAAGATTGTTAGAAGACCAACAACTTTGGACAAAGTTGAGTTTTACAACGATGTGATAGGGTCTGAAGATTTGATAGACATCAAAAATGTTATAAAAGTTTTAAATATTGAAGGTTTTGATAACACTGAATTGTTTGAGTTTCTGAAAAGTAAATCAATTTTTATGGGGAATAACCAACCTCATCAAAAATATGTAGATTGTGGCTATTTTAGAGTTATAGAAATCAAGTGGTGCGACTACAGACAAGCTACAATTGAAATAATTATCAAAGTAATGGTTTTTCAAAGAGGATTGGATTTTATATCGAAACTTTTGAAACAACATTATAAAAGATAAAAATTTACAACACTCTATTTTTAGAGTGTTTTTTTTATTATAAAAACCTGACTTTCTTGGAAAATTAAGGATTTTTTATTATATTTGCACTTTGAAATTACTCTTTTAGAAATGACAAAAGACAATATAACAATGGCTAATGGTAAGAAAGGAATGAATCGTGAGGTTCACCCTTCTACTATGCAAGAGACCGAATACAGTTATATGCGTAATGGCAATATAGAAGAAAGTTCAGGTAATGTAATGATGTTACAAAACGAACCTTCTACATTGCTTGCTACTCGTTTTAAAGAAGGTTATAAAGTTATAGGTGTAAAGGCTGATAGAATGTCAGAAGATACTTATTTCTTTTTAACAAATCCAGAAACAGGTTATTCTGAGATAGGTGTTGTGAGTGGAAAGTGTAATTATCAAGAGTTAGATGATAAAGAAGTACCTTGTGATGAATGTACTTCTGTTAATGAGTTGGGAAAACCTCTTGAAGAACAAGAACAAAAAGAAGGTTGTGTTTACAAAACATTAATTTCAGACGAGTGCGATAAAACACGTAGTTTCAATTTTGACATTTATCACCCTATAAAAGATGGTAACATTGTTATAAAAGATGAGAAGTGTGGTAAAAGAATGTATTGGACAGATAATTACAATCCACCTCGTTACATAGACCTTGATGAGTTAGAAAAATATAAATATATTGAAGACGCTGTTTGTGATGTTCCTGCTAAGTTAAAATGTGAAGATTGCAAACAAGACGATTATGTGAAGTGCCCAAATACAGATAAAATGAGAATATTTCCTATTTATTCTAAACCTTGTTTAGAACCTGATGTTATAATGGTAGGAGGTAATCTTAAAATGGGTACTTATGAGTTTCTTATCGCCTATTGTGCAAAAGGTGGTGATGAGATAACTCCTTATATGTCTATAACAAATCCTATATCTATATTTGATAAACAAAACTCGACAATGAATCAAACGAATATTGCAGACCAAACAAATTTTGGTATTCGTTTGAAGGTAAATGAGTTAGATAAACAATATAAATATTATAAAGTTGTTGTTATTCAGCGTACAGATGTAAATAATAATACAAGTTATTTTGTTGAGGGTGTTCATCCTACAACCGAAGATAAGGTTTATTATGTAAGAGAGGGTGAGAAAAGAATAACCCTTGAACAAATTTTACAAAAGAAAGTATATTATGAAAAAACAGAGGGTATTACAGAAAGTAATAACACTCTTTTTCATTATGGTTTGACAGCTCACAGAGAGTGGAACTTACAACCTGTTGTAAACTTTATGGGTGCTTTTATGAAATGGAGTACGATGAAAGCTGATGAAAGTTTATATGAAGATGGTGTTAATTGCTCTTTGTATAGAGGAAATATGCGTGATGAGGTTTACCCTTATGGCATTTCTTTTATTACTAACACAGGTTATAAAACAGCTGTTTTTCCATTAATATCTCGTCCTGCATATAGGGACGAAAAGCGTTATGTTGTAAATCTTCCAAACAATCCTACCACAAAACAGATAAGAGCTGCTTTAAAAGAAACAAGTGACGCAAACATTCGTTCCATAAATGAATACAATCCTGAATGTTCTGAAACTAATCGTTTACAAGTGTGGCAATATTACAATACCGCTGGAAAAGGAACTTATTGTCAAGCAGACCCTGATGAAGAGTTTGAGTTTTTGAATGTAGATGAAGATAGAAAGTTTTCTATTAAAAAAGTTGCTTCTTTTGAACTTAATAGTGCAGAAGATTATAAACAGTTATCTAAACGTGTTTCATTTAGATTAGATGTTTCAGGTTTATCCGCACGTAAGGCCAGAGAGTTGGGTGTTGAGAGAACGGCTTATAATAATTTTTTTGAATATTTTAAGACCTTATCTAATACAATTTATGAAACTGAAGATTTAGAAGATTTATATGCATTATATAAAGATGAAGGGGACGATGAGGAAAAGAAACAGTTATGGCAAGCCTTTTGTAATTTTGCGATGAAGGGAGACCCTATTAAAAATAGTCCTCGAACTCACTTTGAAACAACATTCAGAAGTAAAAAATTTAATGAACTTTTAGGGATAAATGATGAAGAGGCTAAGAATCAGTTTGATATTGGTATAGACCCTGCTACACAAACAGGTTGTAATACTCCTATTTATGTTCCTACTGAACAAGAGTTAGAAAAAGAACAAGCAGAAAAAGAGAATAGACCTGACAGAATTGGGAGATATAATTTTCTTTCAATAAATGAAGATGAAATAACACCTGAGAACTTTGAAGAACATTTTATTTATAAAAATGGAAATGAAATGGAACGTTCTTATGAATGTACTGCTTGTCGTCCTTACGAAACAGATGCAGAGACAGAGGAAATAGTTAAAGCTCGTGAGAATCCTGATGATTTAAATACGCCTGACAAAGTTAAGAAATTAGACCAATTTAACGCTCACGATGTTGAGTTTATGTATAAATATGCGGATTGGTATAAAGAGGGACATTTTACTTGGGATTACAAGTGTTTAGGAGGTTGTAAGTTTTGGAGTCAAGGCTTTGGTTCATTTTGGGATAAGAGTTGTCCAAACAGATGTAAAGATTGGTATAAGAAGTGGGATTTCCAAATAGCACGACCTAAAGAAATATTTTTAAAACGTGATTTACAACAATTTACAAATGTGATAACAACAAATTGTAATCAAATTGTAGGTCGTGCGTTAGAGTTACAGGCTTCGTCTGAACCCTATGAAAACACTATACCTTTCTTCTTTGGGAATTTTGGAGAAGATTATGATTATAATGTAGATGCAAAGACGAATCCTTTCTTTTTAAAATATAAAAAAGGAACAGGTAAGGAAGTGAATATTTTCGATTATAGTAAGAATTTGTCTGGTAATCCTATTATTAAACGTATACAGGAAGACGCGTATGATACTTCTTTTTCGGCGTACGGTTTTAATAAGGGTTCTTTAACGTTTAAAGCTAAATTTGAAGAAGGTGTTAAACGTATGTTTTTAGAATTTGTACCTCTTAGTAAGTGTGTGAGAAATAATGATTACCATACAATTAAGAAAGGTGAAACCGATAGTGAGAAAGAGTTTTTTGAAAAGGTTCGTGAAACCGTTCGTGTTACTATTTTTAAGGATTCTACACTTAGAAAGATTTTAAAACATGAACTTGTAAATTTAAGAACTAAACGAGAAGATGGTGAAGATGGAATTTTTATAGAGTTGAAACAAGAACCTAATGCTTTTCGTAAAAATCAGTATTTTTACATTGTTGTAGAACCTGGTTTTGAGATGTTAAAGGTAAAAACACCTAGACGTCTAACTATTGAAGAACAAATGGTTAATGGAACTATTGATGATGCTCGACGTGGAAGTTTGAACAAGTTTCGTGATTATTTAGGAAATTGGATTTCTGAAAATGATTTAACTGAAAAAGCTGTTGTTCGTTCTTTGTCTCCTTGTGGTTGTTTTTCTGTTGTTTTACGTAAAGAAGAAGTTAAGGAAACTGACCTTACATTTTCAAAAATATATTTAGATAGAGCTGTAACGTTTAATTTTGATTGTACTCATAAAGTTCCTTTGTATAAAGGTTGTAAACCTGTTGATTATATGAAAGGGGAAATGGGTTATTGGGAGTCTTCTTTTAATTACCCTGATAATAAGGATTTATACGATTCTTCCAAGTTACTTATTGAGACAAGTGATATACCTAAGGTGTATCAAGCTAAGTTCCGTCAATTTTATGGAAAAGATGGAAAATCTGATAAAAATATAAATGGAAAAAGTTATTTTGATTTAGATGAAAAGGCTACTCAGTTTTTCTGTAAACCTATACGACATTTTCGTATGCCTGACAACATAACAGCTCCTTTTATTTCAGGAGAGGATTTAAATCCTTTCCAACGTAGTCTTATATATCCTCTTGGTGTTGATTTAGACCCTTATGTTATTCACGCGTTTTTAAATGTAGCAGAGAAGAATGGACTTTTAACAAATCAAGAAAGGAACTCTATTGTAGGATACGAATTACATCGAGGTGACAGAACTCTTGAAAAGAGTATTGTTGCTAAAGGGTTGCTGTATGACACCTATAAATATACAGAAAATAATAAAGAGGTTTTTTATCCTAATTATCCTTATAATGCGTTAGGGATAGACCCTTTACATTTTGATGAGAACAGAAAGCAGTTAATTGACCATCCTTTTAAAAGCAATCGAAATAATAAATTCACATTTCACTCCCCTGAAACTCATTTTAACAAACCTACTCTTCCACGAGAATTGAAAGTAGAAGGTGTTCAATATGGTGCGTCGAAGGGTGTGTTTGCTCCTGTTGAAGACCATTCTAAGTGGGTTGTGCTTGGAGATAAAGCGTTTAACAAGGCTTATCAGTTGGCATCTGCTGAAGTGTTGTTTGAAAAAATCGTTAAAGCAGGAGAATTAACTGTTGAAGCATCTAAAAATGGGTGGTTTGTAGGAGGTTTCTCTAATGGTGGAGGTATGGTTGGTGCTGTTATTTCAGCTGTAGCACTTGGTCTTACAGTACATCAAATGATAGAACAGGCTAACTTTAAACGTAATAAGTTACAATATGAGTGGGAGAAAATATTCTTAGATAAGGGAGAACCTATTAACTTTGCTTCTTATTATACTTCTGTTGGTTGGTATAATTTTTTAAATGCAGATTTAGCAGGTGATAAGAAGGTTTCACAGTCAAATGGAAGTGTTTATTTTACAAAACATTCTCTTCGTGGATTATCTACTGCTAAATATCTAAAAGATGGTCGTTATTCTATAACTGAGAATGGAGCTAATGCCTCATATCGTTTTAATAATTTTCAGAGAGAAAGCACTGTATTTTTATCATTCGGTAAAAACACAAAAAATGCAATAGATTATGATGCCACTTATAAAACCTATGATTATTTAGATAAAGAAGGAAACTATTTAAGTAGTAGAGATACCGCTGGAAGTCGGGGTATAAGAAGTACAGGAGTGAGTCGTGAACTCACTTCACAAATTGCTTCTATGTATGTACAGTTACGGAATTATGTACCTGGACAGTATGGTAATATAGATTCTGTACAATGGTTACCAACAGGATTTTGTGGAACATTAAAATTAAAAGCGGGTACTAATAGTAAGACTTGTACAACTGCATTTGGTGGAGATACTTTTATTTCTCGTTTTTCATTGAAACGTAAACAACCAATGTTTATTGCAAATGCAATGGGACTTGCTCCACTTACACCTTTTTCCTATACTAAACAGATGAATATCGGTAGAGCGAGGTTTTATGCTGACTATCTTGTGACTTCGGAATTAGATGTGGGTTCAGGAATGATGCCATCACTTCGTTCGAACATTAATTTTGATACTGATAGAAAAGGGCTTAATGGAATGTATGTTGAAGCTCCTGCTCGTTTTTATTTGTATTATTATGGTATACCACAATTTTTAGTAGAAAGTGAAATAAATTGTAATTTCCGTTATGCTAAAAAAGAGTGGCATGAAAACTTTTACCCTAATGTTGGGGATTATGTAGAGTGGACACAGGAGAAAAATGTTTCTATAAAAAAAGATAATGAGTTTCATTACAATCAAGCCTATTCTAAGTTAGTAACACCTATGGGAGAAAAGAAACTTCCTGCAATTTATGATAAGAAGAAGTGGGATTGTATGAATAATGCACCTAATGGTGTAATTGCTTCTCAAACAGATAATAGTGAACAAGATTTAAATGACCCATATCTTGTTTATAGACCTCTTGATTTTTATCAATTTCCTAAATCTTATGGGAAACTGATTGATATGAGAGGAATAGATGCATCAGGAGTATTGGCTCGATTTGAAAACACATCAGCTGTGTTTGCAGCAGTAGATACAACACAAGGTAAAGGTCAGACTTCTGCAAATTATTTGTTAGGAAATGCAGGAATGTTTGCACAAAAGCCACAAGTTTTATCTGCAAATGAGCTTGGATATGCGGGAACTCAACATAAAACAATGGTTAGTTCTGAGGCTGGTTATTTTTGGGCGGACGCTAAGAGAGGTCAAGTTTTAATGTTTGATGGTAAATCTGCACAAGACATCACTGAAGGGTTGCGTAATTGGTTTAAAGAGCAACTTCCTTTTAAAATGTTAAAGGCTCGTGGAGAAGAAGACATTTTAACACTTGATAACCCTTTTATGCATCACGGTTTAACAATGGGTTGGGATAGTCGTTACAGGAGAGTGTTTTTGACTAAGTTAGATTATATACCAGGTGAACTTAAAACAAAAGAAATAGAACAAACTTTACGTAGGTATGAAAGGGTTTTAAATGTAGAAACAAAGCAAACAATTGTTGATGAAAATGACCCTAACACTTATAAAGAAGTAGAGAAAATAGAGGTTACATTTGAGGAAGATAGAACAAAGCCTCCTATGAAAGGAAGTAAGATTGTTAGTACTTTTCCAGAAGAGTCTTTTTACTTTTTTTATAAAGGTGAAGTTCTTGAAGAATCTAAATGGAGAAATTCACAAGTTGATAAGAGTTATTTGAATAATGAACCTTTTGTAATGTTTGATAAAAAGGTAACAGATAAAAAGATTTTAGAGTTAAAAGAAAAAGTTCAAGGGGATAAAGAAAAGGTTGAAATTGAAGCAGATAATAATGTTTTAAAAGTAACCACATCTGTTCCACAGCCACCTAAATCTCCAACTCCCGCTATTAAAGATAAAACTAACGTATTTGTATTTATAGACATTGATAATAGTGAAGGGATGAGGTCTGATGGTGAAAAGTTCTCTAAGAAATATATAAATGTGTTATCTTATATAGTAGATTGGTGCTATGACAAGTTTAATGGTAAGGCGGATGAACAGTATGAAGGTTCTATTTATTTAATTGGACGTTGTGGTAAAGAACAAAGTTTTATACAAAATACATTTAATGTTTTAAGTGGTATTTCTTTATCATTACAAGAAACAAAAGATAGTTTGTCAAACCAAAAAACAGAACCTCGTTGTGGTTCGGAGTATTTTCCTATAAAACCAACGGTGTTTGCACAAATATATGATGTAAATGACCCTAAACGTAATTTTATAAGTAAGTTTGTAAAGTCTGAACTCCCACAAACTTATTCTTTGGAAAAAACCCTTGTGATTTCTGCTTTTACGAATACTTTGGCATTAGGTCACATGTCTGAGGAAATAGGTCAGATTAGAAATGATGAGTTTGGTAAAGAACAGTTAAAGCTGAAAGATAATAAGTTTGTTACTCTTTTCACAAATCAAGATTACACTTATGATAAGTATAAAGAGGAGGCTTTTAAATTGTTAAACACAACCGAAACAGATGCTACCAAAGAACAAAAGGAAAAAGTTTATTTAGGTTGGACAAATGGAGGATTGCAGAAGGAAGGTAAAGATAATCCGTTTTTCTTGTATATGTTTGAAGATTTAAAAAATAAACTTCAAGGTATAAATCAAGAAAAAACCACATTTCGACATTTGTTGTTACCTATTTATCAAGAAGAAACTGAAATAGGAGATGAACAGGGTGTTTACAAAGGTTCATTTAATGGTTTAAGGTTGTTTAATAGTTTGTTTGCTTTAGAACATGCTAATAAAGAAACTTTCGGTTTAGAAGAAATTGCGGATTACACTAATACAATAGGTGTTGATTTTCCTCATTTTAATATTAAACAGGGAGATGTGAATCCTTATCATTATGAAAATGTTTCTTACAAAGTTAATGAATTAGAGAATAAGTTAGCTAACAATAATAAAACGTTGAAAGAGGCAACACGTCAGGTTTTTTCAGTGGATTATAATCTTAGATTTAAAGGTTCTTCATGGTTGGTTGCTGATTATTCAGCTCGTTTACACAGTGCTATTGATAAAGCAATTAGTAAAACAGATCTATTTGGTGGCTTTAAACCTGAAGATCAAGGTAAAGAAGTTTCTGAGGATGTTCAATCTAAACAAGAGTTAATACCTGTTACTAAAAAGGACAAATGGGTTGAGTGTAAGGAATGTCCTGCGGAATATCCTAGAAAGGTTGTTACTAAAAAATACAAAGTGAAAGAACCTTTGATTTATGAAGTTGTTACGGAGAATGTGGTCTTTCGTACAGAACGAGTTAAGAAATTAATT
>ERZ773068.119-NODE-119-length-41340-cov-32.350636_pt1 | contig 41340 bp, 39 predicted proteins | sample MGYA00580620_ERZ773068 | MGnify/ENA primary metagenome ERZ773068 (study PRJEB29015, sample SAMEA2737983) | human oral metagenome | biome: human oral; feature: human-associated habitat; material: dental | place: China | collected 2101 ... | reverse complement strand
CGGGGTTGTAGGGGTTGCTGCCGCCCGGGTAGTTGGGGACGGTGGGGGCCGATGTCCCGGGGTTGTAGGGGTTGCTGCCGCCCGGGTAGTTGGGGACGGTGGGGGCCGATGTCCCGGGGTTGTAGGGGTTGCTGCCGCCCGGGTAGTTGGGGACGGTGGGGGCCGATGCTCCGGGGTTGTAGGGGTTGCTGCCGCCCGGGTAGTTGGGGTCGGCGGGCGACCAGGGCAGTCCAGTCGACGGGTTGATCCTAGAAGGGGACGAAGAGGAGCCATCCGCGGCCGAGGTGCCGAAATGCGACGACGGCAGCGTGCCACCGATGGAACCGCCACCTAACGAGCCCAGTCCCGGCCCGCCGCCTGCCCCGATCCCCGGGGCGCCGCCTGCCCCGATCCCCGAGGCGCCGGTTCCGGCGCCGCCATATGTGCCGGGCGGCAGCACGCCGCCCACCGATCCCACGCCGCCGGCGCTCCCCACTCCAGATCCGCCGCCAACCCGCGGGTCGGCGCCGCCCATGCCGCCGCGGCCGGCACCCATCATCATCGGGGGCATCATGCCGCCCGCGCCGGCTTTGGCCCCACCGCGTTTGCTGGAGGGGTTCATCAGCCCTTCGTCGATCTCCAACTGGTTCAACTCGTCGTCGCTGGCTGCGGTGTATCCGGCCGAGCCGCTTTCGGCGGCTCGACGAGTAGCGCGGCGGGCCAGATCTTCTGGGCTGCCATACGGAAGGTCAGACATTGTCGAACTCCTCGTCAAATTCAGATGTGCTCTGGGGAATCGCTGCTGTAATCATCCTCCGCGAGGAGGTCAACTCCCAACTAGTTGCGCCATGGGAAGGGCACGCCGTTGGCCATCATCTGGAAGAATCGGTCGTTGACTCGCAGCAGTTCACGCTGCAATCGGCCCCGCTCGGTTTCTTCCAGCTGTGGTGGCTGGTGCTTGCGCAGGGCGCGGCGGTATGCCGCCATCACGCCGCGGGTAATGCTGCCCGCCGATGGTTTGGTCTTCAACCAGGTGGGGTCGAACAGGGCCGCCTCCACCCTGCCGGACACGTCCAACTGGACTATCACGCCGTCCTCGAAGTCCGATCCCTGCGTGGTGCCGCCCCGCCAGCTGCTGGCTGGCATATCCGCAGGCAACTGCGCCAGCCTGGCCCGGAGCTCATCGCGGTCGTGGCGGTACTTGTCCAGGGATTCGGCGGTGAGCTGCTCGGTAACCCTTGGCGCGCCGGGATCGGACAGTCCGATGTCCATCGGGGGCGCGTAGTAGTTGTTCATCATCATGAAGCAGATCCCGAATGCCCTGGACAGGCCGTCGATGCCCAGTTTCTCGCGCCAACTCAGCGAGATCCTGACCTTGGTCAGTTCGCCCTCGGGGGTGCCCCACACCCGGACGGCATTCTCCTGATCGGGAAAGCCGTCCTCCGGCCGCCAGGTATTGGGATCAACCGCTTGATCTTCGGCGAGTTCGTCGTCCCCGTCGGGGATACCACTCCCTGGGGCCAGGTACTGGTCGTCTAGGCTCTCGTCTTCCCACAAGCTCATGTTCACCTCCGGTTACTGCCGTGCCTGGGTTAGCACTCATTGTGCCTTCCGAATGGGCCGCCCGGATGGCCAGCGGCGGATCTGCCGGCAAACCGGCCAATGAGAACGGCGGTCCGGGATGGCCCCGCTACCCTGAGCCTGTGGATATATCGGTAATAGGCTGCGGCTACCTGGGTGCGGTACATGCAGCCTGCATGGCCAGCCTGGGGCATGGCGTGATCGGGCTGGACGTGGACCCGGCCAAGGTGGCGGCGCTGAACGCGGGCGATCCACCCTTCTACGAACCGGGGTTCGGCGAACTGCTCACCGCGCAGCTGGCGGCCGGCCGGCTGCGGTTCACCACCGATCCCGGAGCCGGCCGGCAGGCCGAGATCCACTTCATCGCCGTCGGGACGCCACAGCTTGCCGGCCAGCATGGCGCCGATCTCGGCTTCCTGCAAGCGGCGGTGGATACCCTGATCGCCCACGCCGATACCACCAGCCATCCAGTGGTCGTCGCAGGCAAATCGACGGTGCCGGTGGGCACGGCGGAACGCATCCAGCGGACCTGTGATGCCGCCGGCCGGCAGTTCATCGTGGTGTGGAATCCCGAGTTCCTGCGGGAGGGTTTCGCGGTGGCCGACACGCTGGCACCCGACCGGATCGTCTATGGGCTGCCCGCCGACCGGGCCCGGGCCGGGATCGGGCAGCGAATCCTGGACGAATGCTATGCCGGGCTGCTGGCGGCCGGGATACCTCGGCTGCTGACCAATCACCCCACCGCCGAACTGGTAAAGGTGGCTGCCAACAGCTTCCTGGCCACCAAGATCAGTTTCATCAATGCGATGGCCGGGTTGTGCGATGCCACCGGCGCCGACATCACCCAGCTCGCCGAGGCCATCGGCCACGACGAACGCATCGGACGCAGGTTCCTGCACGCCGGCGTGGGCTTCGGCGGCGGTTGCCTGCCGAAGGACATCCGGGCGGCCATGGCTCGCGCCGGCGAGCTGGGGGTGGACGAAGCCCGCACCTTATTGCGCGAGGTGGACGCCATCAACCGGCGCCAGCGGGACAAGGCAGTGGCGCTGGCCGCCCGGATGCTGGGCGATAGCTTTGTGGGGCGCAAGGTGGCGGTGCTCGGGGCAGCCTTCAAACCGAACAGCGACGACCTGCGCGATTCGCCTGCCCTGGAGATCGCCCAGCAGATCTGGGCTCGAGGCGCCCGGCTGGTCATCGCCGACCCGGCCGCGGCGGGTGCGCTGCGCGCGAAACGCCCCAACCTGCAGGTGGCGGACACCGTGACCGAGGCCGTGACCGATGCCGATCTGGTGCTGTTGCTGACCGAATGGCGCGAGTACGTGGAGCTTGACCCGGTCGGACTGCGTGGCCTGGTGCGTACCGCAAACATCATCGATGGGCGCAATGCACTGGATCCCGAACGCTGGATCCAGGCGGGCTGGACCTACCGGGGCATCGGACGCCATGGCATCCCGGTGAACCATCCGGTCTGGTGATTCCCCTGGCCGGTCTGCCGCCGGCCCGGCCGGCGGAGGCCACAACCGATCGGTGTGGCGCCAGGCTGCGTCGTGGTTGCTTGTTGAAACATGCCAGAATGATCGGCATGTCTTCATTGCCCGTTCAGTTGGCCCAGCGCATCCAAGCCGTCGCGGGAATCGATCCCGAACTACGGTCGGCCACCAAACCCCAGTTCGGGCACTTCCAATCGAATGTGGCCTTGCGGTTGGCCAAACAGTCCGGCGGCCAGCCGCGGCAGATCGCCCAGCGGATCGTCGACCGGCTACAGGTAGCCGATCTGTGCGAGCCGCCGGAGATCGCCGGCCCGGGATTCATCAACCTCAGGCTGCGCACCGACGTGCTGGCCGCCACCGTGAACGACCAACTTGCCGATCCGCGGTCGGGCATCGTACCGGCGACGGATCCCCAGGTGGTGGTCATCGACTATTCCTCGCCCAATGTGGCTAAGCAGATGCACGTCGGTCACCTGCGTTCGACCATCATCGGCGACTGCTTTAACCGGGTATTGACCGCGTTGGGGCATCGGGTGATCGCCCAGAACCACATCGGTGACTGGGGGCGCCAGTTCGGCATGCTGATAGAGCAGGTGGCCGACGAGGGACTGGATCTGGCCAGCCTCGATCTGGCGGGTGCCGAAGCCCTTTATCGGCGGGCCAACCAGCGTCTTGAGCGAGACCCGCAGTTTGCCGAACGGGCGCGCAAACGGGTGGTCGCCCTACAGTCCGGCGATGCTCAAACCCTGGCCGACTGGCGTCGGCTGATCGAGATCTCGTTGGCCGGGTTCAACCGCACCTACGCTCGCCTGAACGTGCTACTGACCGATGCCGACGTGGATGGGGAATCGAGCTATAACGCCGCCCTACCCGGGATCGCCGAGGACCTAGCGGCTCGGGGGATCGCCAGATCCGATCGGGGCGCCCTGGTGGTTTTCGCCGATGGTTTCGACGCACCCGCGATCATCCGCAATTCCGCCGGCGGATTCGGTTACGACTCCACCGACGTGGCCGCGATCAAATACCGGGTCGAGCAACTGCACGTCGACCGAATCATCTACGTGACCGACGCCAGGCAGGCCCGGCATTTCCATCTGGCGTTCGCGGTGGCCCGGCTGGCCGGCTATCTGCCGGACACGGTACAAGCCGAGCATGTCGGGTTCGGCATGGTGCTGGGGGTCAACGGCACTCCGATCCGTACTCGCGATGGCGGCGCCGTCAGTCTGGATTCGTTGCTGGATGCCGCCGAGGAACACGCCGCACCGCAGATAGCCATCGCGGCGATCAAGTACGCCGATCTGTCGAACAGCCTACAAAAGGACTATGTCTTCGATGCCGAGCGGATGGCCAAGACCCAGGGCGATACCGGGCCCTATCTGCAGTATGCCCACAGCCGCTGCGCAGGCATCCTGGGAGAGGCCACGGCCCGGGGGCTGGCGTGGAGCCGGGTGACCGAACTCGACGACCCGGCCGAACAACAGTTGGCGCTCTGCCTGACCAGGTTCGGCGAAACGGTGCAGTTGGTGGCCGACGAGTTGACTCCCCACAAGCTGTGCATCTATCTTTTCGAATTGGCCACCGCATTCTCCACCTTCTACGAGAAATGCAAGGTGTTGCAGAGCGCGGGTGCGGTGCGTGCCTCCCGCCTGGCCCTGGTGGCAGCCACTCGGCTGGTGCTGGCCAAGGGTCTGGAACTGCTGGGTATCGAGGCGCCCGATCGGATGTGAACTCCGGTCCAAGCGGCGGCTCATAAGCCATGCGATCTCCGCTCATCGAGACGCCCGCCGATGCGGGCCGGGAAACGCGGCCCGCGCGGGCAGCCGCCCATGCGCCTGACCGGTACCGGGGCCGGGCGGACCGGCCGGTTTGCGCCGGGGCATCGGTTCTTGGACGAAGCCCCGGCGGTCTGACCGGGCCGGGCTAGGCGTCCAGCTGGCTGGCCATCGCGCTGGCGGTCCCACCCGAGCGGGCGGCCACCGCGGCGGCGCCGACGATCCCCGCCTGGTTCAGCAGCTTGGCCGGGACGATCGGGGTGCGCAGCTTGAGTAGCGGAAGGAACTTATCGTGGCACTTGGACACCCCGCCGCCCACCACGAACAGGTCTGGCCAGAACAACCGCTCCAGGGCCGCATAGTAGGCCTGGAGACGCGTCGTCCAGCGTTTGTAGCTCAGTTTCTCACGTGACTTCGCTCTGGCCGAGGCGCGGGTTTCGGCGTCGCGGCCGTCGATTTCCAGGTGACCCAGTTCGGTGTTCGGCAGCAGGCGGCCGTTGTGGACCACCGCGCTACCGATCCCGGTGCCCAGGGTGGTCACAATGACCACCCCCAGATTGCCCTTCGCGGCGCCGAACAAGACCTCGGCCAGGCCGGCGGCATCGGCATCGTTCACCAGCGTGACCGGGCGGCCCAGTTCCTTGGTGAACAATTCGTCGGCATTGGTGTCCACCCAGCTGGAATCCAGGTTGGCCATCATCGGTACCACCCCGTGCACCACCGGCGCCGGTACCGCGACACCGACCGGCCCGTCCCCGATGGCCGAGGCAAAGTGGGCGACAATCTTGGCTACCACCTCGGCGCAGGCCTGCGGGGTGGACTTTTTGGGGGTTGGGATGCGTAGCCGCTCGGAGATCGGCTTGCCGGTGGCCAGATCGACCGGTGCTCCCTTGATACCCGATCCGCCGATGTCGATGCCCAACACTGGAACAATCGCGTTCATGATGCCATAGTAGCGATCGGGGCTGGATACCTTGCCATGGTCTGGCACAACCGGTGGTCCGGTCGGCGAATGGGCGCCGCGAGTGCTGCTGGTGACGTACCGGGCGTCCCCACTAGGCTGCTGGCCAAACCTGAATCGCAAGAGAGGACCCAGAACCCATGAGTTGGCTGGTCACCGGCGGTGCCGGATATATCGGAGCGCACATCGTGCGGGCCTTTCTGGCAGCCGGCATCGAACCGATCGTGCTGGATGACCTGTCCAGTGGGCACGCCGGATTCGTGCCGGCTGGGGTCGCCAACGTGAGCGGATCCATCCTGGACACCGGTCTGGTCGCCCGGACGCTGCGCGAGCACGCCTGCACCGGCGTGGTGCACGTCGCCGGATTCAAATATGCCGGGGTGAGCGTCCGGGAACCGTTGCACACCTACGACCAAAACGTCGCCGGCACGGTCTCGCTGCTACGCGCCATGCAGACCGAAGGCGTCCACCACTACGTCTTTTCCAGTTCGGCCTCGGTGTACGGTACCCCCGACACCGACCTGGTCACAGAGCAGACCCGGACCAGCCCCGAATCGCCCTATGGCCAGTCGAAACTGATCGGCGAATGGCTGGCAGCCGACATGGTGCCGGTCGATCCCGAATGGCGCTATACCAACCTGCGCTACTTCAATGTGGTGGGTTCCGGGACGGATGAGCTCTACGACACCAGCCCGCACAATCTGTTCCCGATCGTCTTCGACGCGCTGCTGGCCGGTCGTACCCCCAGGATCTTCGGCGATGACTATCCGACGCCCGACGGTACCTGTGTGCGCGACTATGTGCATGTGGCCGACCTGGCGATTTCGCATGTGGCGGCGGCGCAGGCCATGACCGCGGGACGCCGGCTGCTGCCGGCCTACAATCTGGGCAGCGGCACCGGGTCGAGCGTGGCCGAGATTATGACCGCCATTCGTGAGGTCACCGGCATCGAATTCACCCCGGAGATCGCTGCTCGGCGACCCGGCGATCCCGCCCGTATCGTGGCCGACGGGGACGCGGCCGCCCGAGACCTCGATTGGCGGATGCGGCATAGCCTGACCGACATGGTCGCCTCGGCCTGGCATGCGCGGCAGGCGCACCCCTGAATCCGGTGAATCCGGCCGGCGCCACCCGGGCCCCGGACCTGCAGGAGGCTGATTCACGACTGCAACCCGCCCCGCATGGCCCGATGAACGCCTAGGGTTAGGCGTCGCGCCTCGATACCGGCCAGCATGTGTTCGCTCCAGACCGGATCGGGAGGGATGAAGCGGCTGCGAGCCTTGCGATAGGCGCCCATGACCCCGCTGGTGATGTCGTGGTTGGACGCCTCCCGCAGCCAGCCCGGGACGAAGGCCACGGCTATCGGGTAGCCCAGCACATTCAATCGGACAGCCACCGAATCGTCCCAATCGTCCCCGACCGCTTGGACCCCCGACCAGCCGGACGGCCGGTCGGGGCCCATCGTGTTCGCCCTGGTCATCAGCTCGGCCTGGCGATCGCGAATGGATCGCAGATATGCCCAGCTCATCGCCGTCCCGGCAGGATCGGGCTCGGGTTCGGGTGGGGCGGGAATCTCGGTATCCGGGTGGAAGTAGGCGTCCATCGTCTCGAAGCATTCGCTCAGCACCTGCCCTAGCTCCTCCACCCGCAGCTTGTTCTGCCAGCCGATGGCCAACCGGAACCGCGTCAGGTTGCCGTCCTCGTCACCCCAGATACGGACCGCATCGGTAGGATCCGCGAACCCCGATTCCGGCGTCCAATCGGGGTCATCGAAGTCCGGGGCCCAACCCGTAGCATCCTCCGGCGACGACTCGAACTGCGAGTCCGGCGCATCATCGCCGGACTCGTCGTTGACGGACTCGTCCAGCCGCCTGGACCGCGTGTGGTCATAACGGAATCCTTGAGTACCCGCGCTGGGATATTCGGTATCGTCCTCGTCAATCAACCAGCCAGTCATGCCCCTTTGCCCCGAACCCGGCGGAATCGCCGTCAGCCGCGTTGTGCCGGTTGATTTCAGCAGAGGAGCTGTATCCGGCTACGTGCGATACGCGACCGGTTCGCGTTTCCCAAGTCGCGGTGCCGAGCCTAGCGGAGACCTCTTGGGAGGTCTTAGCCCAGTCCGAGGTGGCCGGATCGCACAGCTTGCGAATGTACTGGGTCAACTCCTGGAACCGCCCGGTGACGTAGCCGGTGCGGCAGAAGAGCTGTTGCGGGCCGCAGTACCGGCTGCGTCTGATGAGCGAACGCCCCAGCCCGCTGCGGCTCCACTGCGTCCTGGCCGCCCGGTTGACCTGGTCATACATCCGGAAGTAATGATTCAAGATCGTACCGTACAGGGCCTGGTCGATAGTGGCCTGGATCAAGGCCACCGCCTCCACACCCAGGCGCGCGTTGGCGGCCAGCGCGATGGTCTGGGCGACGCCGAACTCCTTTGCCGGCAGGGCGCTGCGGTAGTTGGCCGCGCCATTGCCCTGCCAGGCCTGATCCACCGTCAACTCGCCCATCAGCTCCTGGATCTCGGACAACTCGTGCAGCGTCTCGTCCCAGATCGGCACCTTGGTGCGTAGCAGGGCCTGCGGAATCTCCACCGAGGGCGCGAAATCGGTCCGGTAGGTGAGCAGCAGTTCGTTCCAGGCGTCGTTGGCGTCGTGCTTGATCTTGTCCCACCACTGCTCGATACCGGAGGAGTTCAGCTCGCGATTGCGGCGCAGGGCACGCATTGCGTTCTGGAGTTCCTCCTCATCGAGTCGGATCGCAGTGGCCAGATGCGTATAAAGCAGGTCGAAGGCCTGGTCGAACAGCTGCGCGGTATACAGATTGCCGATGAGATCCTCATCGATCGACGATTTCCCTACGGGGTCATGGTCATGCCGGAAACGGTCGATGACTGGCTGACTGTTCATCCGCGAGATCCGATCCTGCTGGAGGCCTTGGTATTGGCGGCCTCGGTTTCGCGGTAGTACCCAGATGTGCGGATTAGCCGTCCCGAAGTGTCGGTGAAGTCGGCGGCGCTGCCTTTGGCCTGGGCCTGCGCGGTGGCATGCGCCTGCGCATAGTCGGGTTGCGGGTGGATCACCAGGCCAAAATCGCCTGCCTGAGCGATCGCGGCGTTCAGCCATTGGCAGACCCGGGTCAGCCGATCGGCCAGGCTATGCCATTTGGCCGCTGCCTCGTCCAGTTGGGCAAGATGGACCCCGAAGCCATCCGCGTCGACACCGCTGGCTTGCAGCGCCCCGGTGCGGCGGGCACCGCCGCTGGGTTCTGGGTAACCGTTCGAATCGTCGCTGCCTGGGTACCCCTGGTAGCGGTTCCGCCCCGACTGGCCGATGTGGTACCTGTCGTTCGAGTCATAGGGGTCGTACGGGCCGGTGGTGTCGCCCGGGTCATGCCGGCGGTTCTCGGGGTAGGCCTCGTACCGGAAGCGGGAACTGTTTGGATCGTAGGTGAAATGACCATCCGGCCGATCGGGTTGCCCGGCATGGGGAGCGTCGTTGGGGGTCTTCGGGGCATCCGGCAGGGTGGCTGGGGTGCTGGAGCCCGCATCGGCGCCGTCCGCGGCGTGGGTTCCGGTCGAAACGGCGGGACCGCTGGCCGGCAGCGGCGCGCTGCTGGGCGACCAGCCACCCATGCCGGATGCGCTAAAGCTGCCGGTGCCGGCGCCGAAGCCGCCGCTGCTGACCCCGGCATTCGCGGCCGTAACGCTGCTTGCGGTGGCGCCACCGGTCATTCCTGCCCCGGGCGGCAGCACTCCGCCCGCCGAGGTGACCCGCATGCTTGTTGCGGCCGAGGCGGCGTGGGCGCCGCCACCCGCGCCCATGCCCATCCCACCAGCCATCATCGGGGGCATCATCATGCCGGTGGGGCCTAGCGCGCCGCCCCTGCCGCTACGATGCCGGGCGCTGAGTGGGGCCTCCACCACCGGAGGCGCGAGAATCTCATCGGACGAGTCGCTGCGCAACCCGCCGAAATCATTGGTGGGAATCCGGTCTGCATCGTGGAGCAGGGAGTTCTTCTGGTCTTGCACGACTTCTCCTGGGTACGATCGGGCGAGATGCCCGGTCATGCCTCAATTCTTATCGATCCGAAGGGTCAAATCGTTGCCACACCCGGCTGGTGTGGGCACAACGACAGAATACTCTAGAAATCCCCGACACTACTAGGGATATGCTCGGCCCGGGCGGAACCGAACGTCTCGGCTGTGCTCGCTCAGAGGTTCCCGAGAATCCGATCGCCGATGCTCTGGCGTTTGGCGCCCCGCACCACTGTGGTGGCCATGATCTGCCGTCCGCGCAGCAGGATTCGGGGGCGCTCCGGGCTGGCTGGCGACATGCCGAGCATCTTGGTTTCGGACAGCACCGGTTGGCTCTGGTCGATCACTTCGACGCCCTGGGGCACCCAGAGTTTGAGTTCGCCCATAACCAAGTTCAGATTGATGATCACGTTGGTGGTCTCGAAAATCGCCTCGCGCATGTCGAGCTTGATGGCCGACAGCAGACAGGTCACGTCGAGTTGGCCGGGCACCCGCCAGACACCCCGCCGGGTCTGGCTGCTCATCAGCGCGCGGATCTGGTTCGGGTATGTCACGGGTGCCGGTATGCTGTCGACCGCGGGCACCGGGGAGTATTCGTCGGCCCGGTGGGCGTCCTGCACCACCACCAGATCGGCGGTCAGCGGTTCCAGATCGGCGCGATAGGTGGCCTGCCGGGTCTGGGCGCTGCGCTGGTTGTATTCGCCAGGGCTTAGCCGGCCATCGCGAAAAGCGGCGTCCAGGATGGCCATGGTCTCGGATCGGTCGGCATGCGAAACCCTCGACTGGGCGGATACGCCGGGTGGTTGCTGGAAGTTGGGCAGCGCCGGATCGGTCATGGAGCCCATTATCCCATTCGATCCGTTGCAGATGGCATGGGCCGGTGGCCCTTGCCTTGTCGAGCGGCGGGGCATGGGTGCGGTGTACCGGGCGGCCGGCGAATGGTCCTGCCCCGAGCGGATCGGAACAGGACCATCAGGCCGTTGTCAGGCCGTCACGGGGGACGATCCGGGCGAGGACGCCGATTCAGTCGAGGGCGGCGAGGGCGGCCGGATAGTCGGGTTCGGCGGTGATCTCCGGCACGAGTTCGGAGTGGATCACCTGTCCCGCGGCATCCACCACGACCACCGCCCGGGCCAACAGGCCGGCCAGTGGGCCATCGACCAGCCTGACGCCGTAGTCGGTGCCGAAGGAAGACCGGAATGCGGAGGCAGGCACGACGTTCTCGATGCCTTCGGTGGTGCAAAACCGGCCCTGCGCGAAAGGCAGGTCCATGCTCACCGATAGGACGACCGTGTTGTCCAGCCCCGCGGCCAGCCGATTGAAGGTACGCACGCTGGTGGCGCAGACCGGGGTGTCGAGACTGGGAAACACGTTGAGCACCACGCGCTTGCCGGCGAACTGGTCCAGGGTGACAGCGCCGAGATCGGAACCGACGAGCTCGAAGGCGGGAGCGGGCTGACCGGTAGCCGGCAACTCGCCGGCGGTCCGGAAGGGCTGGGAATCGAAGGTAACGGTAGCCATGCATCCATTCTTGGTCCCGCGGTGCGGGTGGCGCGTCCCGATTTCGCCCACAGCGCAGCGGCCGGCTGGCCAACGCGGCCGGCACGCGTTCTGCCCGATCGCCCAGACGACGGGCCTTACGGGTCCGCGGCCGGGTACCCCGTGCCGGGTGAACTCAGCGGTACTGGGTCCAGAGGATCTCGCCGGAGCGATCGCGAATCGTGGCCGTTGGCTTGCCGGCGAGATCGATCTCGACATCCAGGTGGGCATCGCCGTCGGTGGCGGCGACGCGGTAGCGGTAACGGGTGTTCTCCACCTGGAGGGGAACGGTGCGGGCGGTGGTCAGCCAGGCATTGCGGCGGCGTAGTCCGATCAGTTCCTGGTGGGCGCGGAAGACGTGCTGGCCCCAATCGGCGAGTTGATCAGGGCGATCGCAGTAGGGGGGCCGGATCTCGTCGTCGCCACCGAGGCGCTCCTCCTTCAGGCCGGTATAGCCCTGCTCATCCCCGTAATAGATGGTGGGAATGCCGCCGACGGTGAGCAGGATGGCCAATGCGCTCACGGCGGCGTCCTGGCCGATGGTGCTGGCGATGCGCGACACGTCATGGTTGCCGATGAAGGTATTGGGGGTGAAGTGGGTCAGGAAGTCGTTGTGGCGTTGCAGGGCCCAATCGAGTTCGAACAGGTTGCGATCCTTGATCGCCGACCAGATCGCCTTCCACAGTTCGTATTGGGTGACCGAGTCCACGGTAGAGGAGGCCACGAACTGCACATAGTCGCCGTGGATGACCTCGCCCAGGAACCAGGCCTGCGGATGCCGCTCGCGAACCCTGGGCAGCACGTTCGCCCAGAACTCGGGGGGCACCGAGTACGCGGCGTCGAGCCGCCAGCCGTCGATGCCCCGGTCGAGCCAGTGGTTCATGATCCGCGTCACCTGGGCGACGGTTTGCTCGTTGGCGTGATTCAGCCGGACCAGCGAGTCGTGCCCCTCGAAGACCCTCGGACGCGGTCCGCCCGGGGTGTCCCAATCGATGTCGAACAGCGCGGCCTGGGGACTGCCGGGGCCATCCTGAAGCGCCCGGAGTAGGTCGGGGTGCCGGGCGCCGACGTGGCTGAACACTCCGTCCAACAGCAGTCGCAGGCCGCGTTGCCGGCAACCGGACACCAGGTCGTCGAAATCGGCCAGGCTGCCCAGCCGGGGGTCGATGGCAAAATGGTCGAGCGTGTCATAGCCGTGGGTTTCGGCGGTGAAGATCGGGCCGAGCAGCAGGCCTGAGGAGCCCAGCGAGATCGCATAGTCCAACCAGTTCAGCAGGCGTCGCAGCCGCGGCCCGGGAGCGGGATCGGGTTCGCGGATCGGCGCGCCGCAAAACCCCAGGGGATATACCTGCCACCAGATCGCATGCTTGACCCAGTCCATCGTCACTCCTTACTGACTCTCGTTCAACAAGTGCTCTAGTGATGCTAGTTCAATAGCGCTAGGATGGTCAACATGGTTCGCAGCGATCGCAAACCTCGCCGCCGGCTGGCACCCGGTGCGCGCCGGGCCGCCATCTTGTCCGCTGCCATCGAAGCCTTCACCACCCAGCCCTATCCCGAGGTCACCATAGCCACCATCGCAGCATCCGTCGGGGCGTCGAATGCACTAGTCTACCGCTATTTTACAAGCAAGGAGGAGCTCTACGGGGAGGTGGTGCGGTTGGCGATCGCCGAGTTGGCCGACCGTCAGGCCCAATGCCTGGCCGGGCTGCCAGCCGGGCTGGCCGCGCGGGAACGGCTCAAGGCGGTCACCGCGATCTACCTGGATCACATCGCCAGTCATCCGCAGGCCTGGGCGCTGCCTCTGCGGCGGCCCGGCATGGAGCCGGCGGCGGTTGCCGAATTGCGAGCCCAGGCCCGGCAGCAGTATGTGGCTGGCCTGGCCGATCTGCTGCAACCGGGCAAGCACGCCCGCCACGACTACGCGCTATGGGGCTATCTTGGTTTTCTGGATGTCGCCTGCCTGCGCTGGGTGGATGCCGGCTGCCCGCCTGACGAGCGCTGGCCGCTGATCGAAGCCGCGCTGGGCGCCCTCGAAGGAGCGCTCGGGGACTGGGCTGCTTGAGTTCGGTCGGACCGCAGATCGCGGGCAAGCATAATCGGTCAGCCCGGGCGCAGCGGATTCATCGTCTAACCGGGAAAGGGTTGTGCTGAGACCTAGGAAACCCAACCATCGGGACCATCGGGCCGATGTTGCCCTAGCAAGCCCCGACCTCACCGAACGACATGACCGCTTGAGCTGTCCGGGTCGCCGCTACCTAATTTTGAAGGACAGTATCACATTATTGTGCCGAATCGGGGCGATCACGGGAAAGCCGGAGCCTATAGATGAGGAACGTGTGAGGATAACGCTGATATGCGCTACGCTGCCGATGGCGGGTCTGTTTCTGATGATTCTGGCAGCAGTGGCATTCATGCAGGATAAAAAGATGTTTGGATCTGCGCCGAAAGATATTCAGGTGGTGATACAACCAAAGGAATAACGGCTCCGCAGTGCACGTACCATCGGATGGCTCATTATGGTCTTTGCATTCTTGTTATTCCCATATCGGCAGTAATCGCCTGGGCATGCAGCCTGTTCTAAGGAGTGCGACATGAAAGATTTTGTTAAGGACGGTCAGAAGCTGCCTCTTTACGGGATAGGACCGTACTTTGTTTTCGTAATGGCAGCTGTCACTATAGCAGGAATCATTCTTTTTTGCTGTGTGCTGAAGATTGGAATTCTGGCAGGTCCATGGAAGTTGATTTTTCGGATTGCCGCCGGAATACTGATTGCTTTAGGTATCCTCATCTGGTTTACCGGAGCGCTGCGTTCCGACATGGACAATAACATAGCCGAAAACAAACTGAAAACGGACGGTGTCTACGCCTGGGTCAGGAATCCCATGTATAGCGGATTGTGGATCCTGATAACCGGGATAAGCCTTATGTGGCATAATGCATGGCTGTTGATTGTCCCATTTATCAACTGGGGAATTATGACGATAACGCTAGAATACACCGAAGAGAAATGGCTTCTTGATCTATATGGTGCGGCGTACACAGAATACAAAGAGAGGGTGAATCGGTGCATACCCTGGAGGCGAGGGTGAATTGGTCACACCTGACGGATATGATCCAAAGAATCATACAGATTCTATTCCCGTAGAAAAGACTGTAGACGACACTGCGCTTTCGGAGCGATTCGCTAGGAACCCTAAGAATTGGAAACAGGAGCATCTGAAGCTGCGGGGATTTCTGCAAACTTTCAGCAGCGAGACAGAACATTGCAAGGTGATCAGGAGAGAGGATGAAGAATGAGGATTCTGGTATACGGCGCGGGTGTCATTGGCGCAAATCTGGCCGCGGAGCTGTATTCCTCCGGCAAGGATGTTACGGTATTGGCAAGGGGCGAGTGGGCGGATAGTCTGGAAAAGGACGGCCTGATCATTGCTCCGATATTTTCTTTTCGAAAGAGGAAATACCACATTCCCATCATCCGTGAGCTGAAGCAAGAGGATGTATACGATGCGATCTTCGTTGCGATGCGGTATACGCAACTGGATAGCGTTGTTCCTATATTGACTGAAAATGCATCGAAAAATATCGTTCTGATTGGCAACAACCTCTCTGCTAGGGAGTATGCTGGAAAGCTAAAGGGTAAGAACGTCTTATTTGGCTTCAATATGGCGGCAGGGCACAGAGAGAAGGACAGAGTTGTGTCCATATCTTTACGAAAGATCATGATCGGTCAGATAGAGGAGTGTCCTTCCAACGAGTCACTTATAAAGAGAATTTTTGAAGGCTCAAAGATAAAAGCAACCTATCAGCCTAATATGGAAGACTATCTGCTGTGCCATGCTGCATTTGTAGTGCCCATAGCCTTTGCCTGCTACTACTGTGACGGGAATTTGAAGAAGATCAAGAACAACAGAGCATACCTGAACCGTATCATTGATGCCAACATCGAAGGGTATGAGGCAATTGAAACCGCAGGGCATGAAATCCTGCCGAAATCGGATAAGGGCTTCCGCTCCGACAGATACAGAAGGTTGTGCTATTTCATATATAAGGTGATGTGTTCGACAGTCATCGGGAAAATTTGCGCCTCCGATCACGCATTGAATGCAGTCGAAGAGATGTCGGCGCTGAATGATGGCTTGAAGCGGTTTTATGATGCGCATCAGTCCGGATATCCAAATTATCGGAAGCTTGAAGCGGATGCAGGAAAATATATGAGGGAAGCGCGGGCAAGGGGCACAGAAAAGGGAGCGCAGGCATGATATTTACGGAAATGGGCTTAAAGGCCGGGAAACCTTGCGGCAAATTCAGCGCGTATCTGCTAATTGTCACCCAAGCCGCACGCCCGCCATGCAGGCCGTCTCCCCATGTCTGGCGGATGGGGCCGGGTAGGTCTTCACCAGCACCAGTACCTCGGCCGTCTCCCAGCTAGGCTTCAAGTCAGTGCCCACGATTCATTCTCCCGGTCCTGGTCGTCGGACAACTCGTACCCCGTCTCCCTCAAACCTACCGAGTTGCAACTCTGGTTGTACGTAGCAAGGCAAAATATGAAACGAACATTGTCAAGGTCAAGACAAACACGACGACTGCTATCGATAGGAAGCCCCAATTCGCGATCAAGGCCCCGATCAATGGAGGAAAAACCACACCGCCGAGCATGGATAAGGCAATGACGACAGAAAGTACACCGCCACTCGCTTCTAGCGAAGCCTTAAGCCACGGGATGCACGTCGGGAAGATGGGGCCGATAAAAAGGCCTGCGGCCACAAACGCCACACCGTCATAGGCGTGCAGCAAAGGCGCGAGCAGCGAAATCGTCATACCTGCAAGACATACGCCTACGATCAGTTGGCCGGAGAAGCGTTTCGCTAATGGAATTACCAAAAAACGACTGACCGTCATGGCAAGCCAGAAAGCCATGACGAAATTGGTTGCCGATTCGCTCGAATAGCTCCGCCATTCAAGATACGATTGCCCCCAGCCACCGATGCCGGTTTCTGCGCCAACATGGAAGATGTAAAGAATCAGGAACAAGGCGACAATAGCGATACCTCGAATCGATCTGACAGAAACGAGGGTATGCCGCAAATCGGTATCCGGCCGATCCCCGCCTTGCACGAGATGGATAGCAGGGAGCGATAGCAGAAGTGCGAAACACACTGCACAGCCGGCGCTAAACAGTAAGAACGCGCCGACTACGGAATAGCCAGCGAGCAGAGCGAGCCCGGGGCCGGCAATTGCACCGACTCCGAAGCAGCCATTGAGAAGATTAAGCATTGCCGTGGCACGTCTTGCCGGAAACACGGAAGAAAAAATATAGTTAAGCCCGTAGTCGATACCGCCAAACCCGAGCCCGCAGATAAAGTCGGCCATCAAGAGCGTGAAGAAGTTGGGGGCACAGGCAACACCGGCGGAACCTAATATCATGCACGATAATGAAATCCGGAGCAAAAGCCTTGGATTAAAGCCGTGTCGTTCAGCTGGGCGAAAGGCTAAAACGCCTAACAGGGCACCGATAAAATGTACGCCAAGCAACGATCCGGCTTGCGCATAGCTAATATGCATGCTGCCCATAAAGCTGCCGAGAAGTGGGCCGTAGAGTGCCTGAACCACACCAATCATGAAAAATGAAAGCAGAAAGCCCGCAACCTGGATCCTCGAAAACGAGTTCGCCATAACAACCCCTACGACTTCCTATAGCAGACGATAAGACTTTGGAGGTAACTGGGCAACACCGAGGCTGGAAAAGCGTTCGGGAAGGTTCGCAAACTCGGATTCTGGGTTTATTGCGAAATTCCGAGCCTTGCCAGATCGAGTGAAGGGAATGACGGTGGCTTCGTCTGATTCGCGCCGGGCAATCGCGTGAAAGTCTGTACTCGCTTGACGGTCAACGGACTCGCGGAAGCTTGCGCAGGCTTGCGGACTAAATGCCGGATCATGATCGCTGATCTCTAGGACGCGGAGCAGATCAAAGATCAGCGGATTAACATGTGAGGCCCCCTCTCGAAGCGGGGCGGCGTGAGGATACCAACCTTCGTGATCCACAGGCTGCCCCTCATGCTCGCAAAGGAACGCAGGCTCCATCCTCAAACTATTTGGAATGTGACAAGTCTGAAATGCCGAGTATATGTTATATCGTCTAGCGCCAAGCGCCCAGGCCAGTAAAAAGTTTCCGAGAGCATTTCCCGGTTCTCCCCATAGCGGGGAACGCCAGGTGTATCCCCAATTAGCCTCCCCAACGTCCGTAAGCCCAATTTCGGCGCAGCGGATGATCCGCTGCAGCGCAGCATAATCGGCGAGTGGGTTCCCGGCCCATTCAGTCCTTGTCAGGGGCACGTCAGGAAAGGTATCGTGCATTAAAGAGACCCGGCGCTCCCATTCTACCCACGGTACTGAGTCGACGTGTACCTCCGGTATCGAGAGATTGAAAAAGGGAGCGATATCTTTCGGAGCCGTTTCAAGAAGTGCTTCATATGCTGGGGCAATGCAGCGCTCGAAAAAAGATCCGTCGTCGAGAAACAACGAGAATTCACCTACCGATCCCTCATTACCTAATTGTACATGAAGGCCCGCTGTACCGATATGAGTGGTTCCCAGATAATTGAATACGCGGTCAAACCATCTAGACCAGCCTTCCTTAAATGTCGCATCACAAAGATCCGGAAGAAGCCGGTCTTGGCTTCTTATGGTACGTGTACGTGATTGCAGCGGGCTAGACGCTCCGACTAGGCCTTCAGGAAGGCCACCGTACCTGAGTTCGGCGTGAACATAGGGGCCAACCTTGACAATTGGTTCCAGATCGTTACTAGAAACCTGTTCGAGGAAGGCAGTGAGGTTAGCCTGTGGATGAGTTGTACCGTGAAAATCAAATACATCTTCCGACTGAGCATGAAAGCTCCACGGGATATAAAAACTGACCGCTCTAATTCCCAAACTCTTTATTCTGGCAAGATCCCGACTCCAATGTTGTGCGCTTGCGCGATAGTATGGATATTCTACAGAAAGCATTCTAGCTCCTTAGCAATACCTTCATAGCGTTATAGTTACCGTTCCCTTGGCCCACGCCTAAGAGAGCAAACGCTTCTGCATACGACTCCAGCGGGAACACGTGCGTGACAAGCTTTTCTAGGGGCAAGCTGGAGGACAGTGAAAGAGCGTTCTCAAATATAGCGGGTGTGAAATCGCCTGCACCCATGATACTCCAAGCGTTTGTGACTATGTCGATATTCCGGAGCGCGGTTTGGACGTTTGAGTTATAGCCCATCAATACTGCTCGGCCACCAACATCTAGTTTGCTCACGCATTCGGTCAAGCATGAGCCTACGGTGTCTATTGCTACGCTGTACATGTTAGATGGGGTGCATAGTTCGGCAACAACGCTGGCCTTCCTGACGGACACCCCAGATAAAAAGTCGGAAACCATTTCACGTCGCACGTCTGAGGTCTCCGCAAGAGTCACTTCGGCGCCTTTGATGAGAGCCACCATGGCACATAATGATCCGATAGGACCGCCGCCAATGATAAGGACCCGATCATTGCAAGACACCTGAGCTCTTTCAACGTTATTTAATGCACAAGCAAGAGGTTCGATCAATACGGCTCTTTCAAATGCCATGGAATCGGGGATTGTGTGCAAGTACCGGCTATCGACTTTCATGTACTCGGCGTAAGTACCGTCCATATCCAAACCAACCTCCGTACCGCGCTTATTGATACAGAAATTTTGGTTGCCTAGCCGGCACCGCGAACACCATCCGCAATACAACGTCGGATTGAGCAGAACGCGGTCACCTACCGTAACGCTTGCTTCCGCGCCGGCCTCCGTTACGACACCAACCGACTCGTGTCCCATCACCACTCCCTTGTCCGCGGGGAATTTTCCGACGAGAACGCTTCTGTCGGTACCGCATATGCCCGTGTACGCAACTTGGAAAATGGCTTCGGAAGCGGACTCGATCGACGGCTTCGTTTTCTCAACCAACTGTAGTGAATGTCTATCGTTAAGTATCAGCGCTTTCATCCGGTGCTCCGTTCAAGTTGAAGTTGATGTGTTCCAATATGGTTGCGTGGAGTTCAGGGTTTACTGCCGCGACGCAGGACCGCTGATTGCTCGGAGATAGATCCGTAGCAAGGACCGATTCAAAACCTTGACCGTAAGCATCGGTGATCGCTATACCGCAACGCTTAGCGAGAGTGACAGCGGCTGCAATATCGTAAGGAAACAGGTGCAGAATATTCCCCCTACCGACTTGCCGAAACGCCGGCTCCGTCAAAGGATGATCTTTCAGAATGCGATTGCCGATGTCGACGTAAGCGTCCGTTTGACCCAAAATGATTGATGCAATCGAATAGGAGCAGGAATTAAATACGAATACTCCTCCCGTGTTTGCGGTGGCATCGACGAGGCCGCCCAGCGCTTCGCTCATCAAGTGCATAGGATGCCCGTTCAGTTCAAAGCTCCAAAACATCTTCTCAAGCTGAATAGGCGAGTCCAGAGCTCGAATGCGATACCTATCCCACGAGATCTCGAGGTGTTCTGCTGAGTCACTGTACAGCCAGTAGCCGGTTGCAATATTCATTAGCAGCGCATGAGACACGTCGCCAAGTGTGGTACCGTCGCGATTCGGCAGCGTTGCAATAGAGATCATGGCCTGTTGGAACCCGGCCGCTGCTGGGCGTGTGCCGTCGATAGGATCGATCAATAACAAGACAGAGTCGTCATTGCCGATCTGCATCTTGGCCCCGTCCTCGGTATAGACGCAAACACCTTCTGGAAAATATTTTTGAATTCCTTCAAGAACAAGTCTCTCGGCCGTTTCGTCTATATCGAATTGGGCGTCCCCTCCTGGAGATATACGATTACCTCCCGCACCTCGAGCAGGCTGCGGCAGAGATATCAGTCCGTTGCGGACATATTCTGCGAGCGAGAGCAGATGGCGTTTCACGTTAGCTCCTTGCTAAACATCAAATGCAATTGGTCGCACAGGTATTGAGCCTCGGAGATCGAAATGTTAAGCGCAGGCCGGATCTTGAGTACGTTGCCCCTACCGTACCGTGAGGTGCGCATAAGGAGGCCGTACTTGGGTGCCGCAGCCGCCAGTGAGTTCACAAGGGACACCGTCTTGGCCATGTCGCCGGCGTTGAATTCGATCCCGATCATCAAGCCTTTGCCACGCACGTCCGATATGTAATCGCTGAAGTCATTGCCCATGCTGCATAAGCGATTCATAATATAGACGCCAGCCAGGCGCACATGCGCCAGAAAGGATGGATCCGATACAATTTCTACCGTTCTATGCCCAACGGCAAGAGCAAGTAGGTTAGCGCCGTAAGTGAAAGAATGCCCGTCGCCCGGCAACCCGCTGCAATCGCGGCGAGCAAGAATCGTTGCTACTTGCGCGCCGGAACCTCCCAGCCCCTTTGCTAATGTTATGATATCGGGTTTGGCGTCAAGGTGGTCGGCAGCAAGCATCGCCCCGGTACGTCCTATGCCTGTCTGGATCTCGTCAAAAATCAGTTTTGCACCGTGTTCGTCTACGACTCGTCTCAATTGAGCGAAGAATTCATTCGGATAGACTACATTTCCGCCGTTTCCAGAGATTGGCTCAACGATCACGGCGGCCAGGTCCCCTCGGGAACCAAACTCTAACTGGTCTTCAAGCTGCCGGATGGATCGGTTGATGCATTGATCTTCGGGATGCTGCCGGTTGCATCCGCTACAGTATGGTTCGATGATTTGAAATCCCATATACGGTAGGCTTTGTAGCGGTCTCCGGCGGAAGGAGTTACCCGAGAGTGCGGTCATCGCGAGTGTCTGACCAAGATGCGCCCTATAGAGGCTTACGATTTCAGTTCTGCCGGTTACCCTTTGGGCTATCTTAATTGCACCTTCGTTGGCTACCGAACCGGATGAGACCTTCGGGTGTACCAAGGTGTCGCTCCAAGGCGTGATGCTGCCTATTGTGCCCACGAATCGGTCAACGACATCGGCGCGTAGTGAAGAAGTGGCGTGGATCAGATCATCCGCCTGCTCCTGAATAACCCGGACTATCTCGGGATGTTGATATCCGAGAGACAGATTGAAGGTTCCAGCAGAACAATCTAGATAACGGTTGTCATCTGCATCCCAAACCCACACTCCTTGTGCGCGCTTTATGCGGAAAGGCCCACTTGAATAGTACAGGTGACTTTTCGACCTCTCTCGGGATATCGTGGATAGAGTCTTATCCTTTGGGAACCTCACTGGTTCCATAAGCCCGTTTCTAATCAACTCCAGCCGCAAGGACTCAGGGTCTGTAAAATCGATAGTTTGGAACCCTAGCTGGCGAGCAGGGGTCGTGTTCTTTGGGTTGTCATCGACGAAGAGTATTTCCCCCGGGTCAACTTTAAGCTCGGTCGCTACCTTCTCGTATATCTGGGGCTCTGGCTTGATCAGCCCTAGCTCGCATGAGAAAAAAAGATGCTGAAACCCGCTAGCCCACGCTGCTTCTCTGATCAGATCTGCCTGGTAGTGTGGCGCATTTGACAGGATAGCTAGTTCTAAGCCCGCCCCGGTCAATCCATCAAATATGGGCAACAACCGAGAATCGGATGCACTCCAGCTTTCGCGATCTAAAGCTATCAGGTAATCGGTTTCTTCCGGGGATGGCGGATGAACGTCAAGAGAATTGGATACTCGATTCCAATACTCGAAGTCAGAAATTATGCCTCGATCGTAGTCCGAGCGGTTCGCCCAATAGGCCTTAGCTACCCGATCCTCTGGCAGCTTGAAGAAACTTGCCAGTGCCGCAAAGACTTCGTCAACTTGTGGTTTGACCAAAACACCAAACACATCGAACAAAACCATGCTAGTCGTCATTTGCCCTCCATGTATCACGTCCTCGGTTGCGATGCTCCCGCCTGTTCTGGCGTCAAGCGCCTGGCGAGGTCTATTACCCTTGCCTTACCAAGGCTACGCTATGCCTGACTGGTACGGCTAGGCATTATGCGTAGAAAGCTGGACGCCAGCCCACAGGCCGGCGGGTCAGGGCAGGTCTTCGGTCCTTCGTCTCTTACACGCCCGCAAGCGTCATGCTTGCGGGTTTCTTCACGCCCGCGTCGGTGGGCCAACTCACCCGGAAAGGGGATCGGGGATGCTCCGCCATGTGGTGGCGGCCGTGAGCAACCTGCCACCGGTGCTGGCCGGCCCGGTTGCAGGGAGCCACACGCGAAGAGATGGAGGCCGACGCCAAGGCGCTAGCCGGTCTCCTGCCCGCCGCCAACACCGCGCAAACCCCACAAGGGTTCTGCGTCGGACCGGGCGCGGGATGCTGCCGGGCGTCACATCGCCATGCACACCCACGGCGAAGTCGCCATCGATGCACACCGTAACCACAACGTCACCGTCTAGAGATTTGTGAGTTCATGGCGCAAAACATCACCTGAGTGAGATGGCGATTCCACAGACGCCCGTGGTGGGCGCAGGTGTTGCGCAGCACGGTGAACTGTTCGTACCAGTGGATCTTGGTTGTAGTAGCTCTTCTTCTGCTTGGCGTTGAGTCTGCCGGGATCGGCTTTCAGGCCGAAGCTATGAGCGATGGTGCGTTGATCCTCACGGGATAGCCGGAGGCCTTAAGAGCCGGTCATGAACCCCGGACTACGAGCATTCACCCACGCGACCTTCGGGCAGATCCGAACCATCGAGGATGCGGGCAGGATCATGCTCTGCGGCCGCGATGCCGCCGCCGCATCCGGCTACCAGAATCCCGCTGATGCGCTGGCCAAGCACCGCGAGGGGTCGCGAAACGCCACCCCCTTGATACCGGTGGTGGCGTGCAGCAAGCGCGCTTCATCGCCGAAGGTGACCTGTACCGGCTGATCGCCTCCTCGAAGCTCCCGGAAGCGCAGGCGTTCGAGTCGTGGGTGTTCAATGAATGCAGTGCGTCAGTCGGCATTGTCCGGTGGCGCGGCGTCAATGGAGAACGACAGCGCACCTCGCTGCATGATCGGCATGAGTACTGCTGTGCCGAATACCTGCTGCGAGACGCTCGCGATCGTCTGGCGAAGGTATGGCAGAAGAGCCATCACGCCAACCTCGTTGGCGTACTCGACCATCAACTCATCGGTGATGGGCACCTGCGCCGGGTCCGTGATCGCATACTCGGCAACGGGCTCGGCGATCAGTTCCGCCCCGTCCGGGAATCTGATCGCGCATCTGAGGTGAAGCCTGAAGTGTGCAGGGTTCTCTTGATTCCGGTCGAACGCGAGTGAGAACTCTGGTAGGCCGGGCTCCTCTCGCTGCCCCGTCCCCAGGCGGCCCGCAATCTCTCGGTAGAAGATGGCCTGTAACTCAACGTTGGGCACCAGTGCGACCAGCGCCTCGGATGGTTCACTCATGCTGCGGTAGTTAAGCGGGTGGGGGTAGACCCCCAGGGAATCGTCCTGGAGGTCTTGGTGCGGGTGATACTAACTTGGTTCGCGGAGCCAGTGTTAGGTAGATAACCCGCAAGATCATCGATGACCCGGGTTGAGACGCGAGCCCCCACTGCCATTGCGTAGCGGCGAACAGTGTCAAGGGTTGGGTTGGCGTCATACCGTTCGAACTGGGAAACCGAGGGCTGAGTCACGCCCATGCGCTCGGCGACAACGCTCTGCTTGAGATTGTGCTTGTGACGCATCTGTACGAGGTTGCGCATCATATTGGTGTGGTCCTCAAAGAGTGCATCGGCTCGCGCGTCGAGGACTTCCAGAGGCTCGTCATGCATAAGATAAACCTTATGTCTGGAAGGGCGCTGTTCGCAACACGAACTCCTGGATGACGTACATTCGCTATCCGAGAACGCCCCATCTGTCGCGCATCCCCTCGTTGTAGAGATTCTCCGCTTTATCGATTTCAGCATCCTGCCACTCCCGGATCTCTGCAGGTGTTCCGTCTACACGCTTCTCGTGACAGTGCAACCCGAGCAGCATTAGCCCGACGTTCGGCGGCTCGGCGTAGTAGAGACGAGCATCGATGCGTTTTTGTTCCATTCCGTCTTCACGTCGTTCGATAACTTTGATGTCGGACCATCTGATCTCGTACAGCACAAACGCGGGGGTGCCACTCCTGACGCGCTTCACCTCCTTTGGAGGCTTTAGCTCTCCCCTCTCTGCCAGCTTAATCCGGTTACGGAAGGAGCCACGCGTGTACCTCTCGTTGTACGGGTTCCAGAGCCTACTCTCAGCAGCCTTAACGGCATTCATGAGAGCGTCCACGGCTGCTTCAACATGATCCGGGCTGGTGCAGTACCGCCACTTGAAGTCACCGCCGACCCCGTTTGCTGCGATCGCTGAACTCACGCTCACTCTCCCGGCTTGTCGCGCGCTCGGACCCATGGGGCATGATCGGTATGCCCACGGTCATACTAGCGGTGCCTGACTAGGTGGTGGGCTACGTCTGGAGCACGATTGGGTAAAAGAGTCCCCAACGGTCACAGCTGAGGGTGTTGTGACCGTTGAAGAGTTTGCAGAGTGCGCCAGGCTGGCTGACTTGAGCCCGTCAGTCCTTCTCAAGCGACTTCTGGGCGGCATCAAAGATCGCGACCGGGTCGGCGTCCATCGCGAGACAGCACGCGAGGAATGCAGGCAGTGGGATGTCCCGTTTGGCGTTCAGATAGCTCGGCAGCGGTGGCTGGCGGCCTTGGTCGCCTCCCGATACTGCTCCACAGCCACTTGGGCATCGCGCTGGGTGACCGGGGTCACGTCGACGTGATCGACCTTGACATCGTCCATGGCGCAGATGTCGGCGGCCATCTCGGGGATCTGGTCGAGGCGCCTGGCCTGGGTGAAGCGCTGCCCAGCAGGGCTGGTGAACTCGACGGCCCACCACTGCCCCGAGCGGGTGGCGATTGCGGTGATGGTGGTCATTTGCCTTCTCCGATCTGCTTCATGATCGGCTTGGCGTTGATCTCTGCGTGGCGAGGGACGTAGGTGACAGATTCACCGATGCGCACCTGGGTGTGGGCGCCGCCCTCGCGAGTGGCCATCTCGACACCGCGCTTCTTGGCGATCTCGACAGATCGCTGTACGCAATCAAGCGTCTTTGGGTGTTCCACACTGACGGGAGTCATCTCGAAGAAATACCCCTGCTCTAAGGCAAAAAGGTGAGAGCCTCGCCCCCGGCAGTGTCGGGGTGCTCCAACCTGAAGTCAGACTACTACAAACCTACCCGGAAGGGAAAGCAAGCACCTGACTGTACCCGCCGCAACGCCCGCCGAGGGCGGTTCCGCCGCCCCCGCGGCATCGACGGTCGAGCCGAACCAACAGACCGGCACCCCACAGGTCTGTGAGCCGAAGCCCTACGTGGCTCCGGCGACCCAGGCAGACCTGGACCGGATCATCGTTGCCGATCGTCAGCCTTTAAGAGCGCCGGATCTGCGGAACGTACTCCTCAGCGAAGTCTTTCAGGTAGGCCTCAATCTGCTCCATCGTAGCAACACCCTCCTGGAAGTAGCTGGCGTGCGTAACGCGAACGGTGTCCAGCGAATCGGAGCCGACCAAGACGATGTCCATGCGCGGGTTGGCCAGGTTCTCCTTCTCCAACTCCTGGTAGCGTCGCACGGCCGTCACGCTGTCACCGCCAAACTCCTCCAGTGAAAGCTGTTGCCCCGTGGCGCGATCGTAGACGATCAGGCAGTTGTTGATGACCGCCATTGCAAAGCACCCCCTCCGATACCAGCCTGAATCCTCATCCTCAATCGACCGTACTCGTCCAAAGCCTCAGTTGGTACCGCCGAACCTTGTTCGGCGTGCTCGAGAATGCTGGACAGTGATTTCGCCCAGAGCTGGAAGTCCTCTCGGCCGTCTTGCTTGTAGTTGATTCCGAGCGCCCCCGACACCTGCTCCACCATGTTCGCCCAATGGTGCATCGCCCGGGTGTGTAGCTGGATCTCAACGGGCTTACGCCCAGTCCCCCACTTGGCAACGCAGTGGCTCCCCGAATGGCTACTTTGGAGAAGTCCACAAGGTCCCCAGAACGGGATCAACATGCTCCTGGCTAGGTGGAGCGGGCGACGGGAATCGAACCCGCGTATCCAGCTTGGGAAGCTGGCGCTCTACCATTGAGCTACGCCCGCATGCTCGCCGGCCGGCGACGCGGTTGCGAGTCTAGCGCATCCGCCCCCGGAATCCAGTTCGCTGGGCGATCCCCAGTCATCCGGGCGGCAAACCGCTGCCGGGGCCGGCATCCCCGGACTCCACGCGTGGCGCTGGACGGGTCGGCTGCGGGTGCCCCCGGCTCTACCGAGCCACCGCGACACGAACGCGTAATCCTAATCGGTGGTTAAGGATTGTGCAATCCTTGAAATTGACGAGCTGCTGAGGCCGGCCCGCAGGCGCCGGGCAGCCTGGCGATCCCCAGCCGGCACCACCGGCCCGGGCCACCAGCAGCTATGACGGAAGGCAGGTCATGAGGTTCACACCCAATTCGACGCCGACGATGCCGGGACCGGCCGAATGGTTCACCGGCGAGGAGGCCATCGACGGCATCCGCAACCCCGGCGCGCAATCCGCGGTGGGCTGTGGGCATGTCCGATTCAGCCCGGGCGCTCGGACGGTATGGCATACCCACCCGAAGAGCCGGACCCTGTATGTGACCGACGGCGTTGGCCTGGTCGGCACCCGGGATGGCGGCCAGGAACTGCGGCCCGGTGATGTGGTGTTCGCCGGGCCCGGCGAACCGCACCGGCATGGGGCCGCCCCGGACCGTTTCATGAGTCACATCGCCATCCAGGAGACCGACGAATCCGGGCAGACCGTCGTGTGGGGCGAACCGGTCACCGACGAGCAATACCGCCGCCCCTGACCCGGCCCCGGACGCAACCCGAACACTGAAAGGAGCCGGCATGCTCCAGCCCGATGGATACACCTTCCCGCTCGCCGACGGCATCCAGCGCGAATCGGTGCACTACCAGAACCGCTACGGCATCGACATTGCCGCAGACCTCTACACCACGGCCGACCTCGACCGGAACACTACCCATCCCGCGATCGTCGCCGGCCCACCACACGGCGGGGTAAAGGAGCAGAGCCCGGGAGTCTATGCCAACGAACTGGCCCAGCGCGGATTCGTGGTACTCACGTTCGATCCATCCTTCAACGGCGAGTCCGGTGGCCAACCCAGGCATGTCACCTCCCCAGAGATCTTTGCCGAGGATTTCAGCGCCGGCGTCGACTACCTCGGCACCCTCGATTTCATCGACCGCGGACGCATCGGCGCGCTGGGCATCTGCGGCAGCGGGGGATTCGCGTTATCCGCGGCGAGCGTCGATCAGCGGATCGCCGCCGTGGCGACCAGCGCGATGTACGACATCTCCGGTGTCGCGGCCGAAGGCTGGCAGCACTCCGCCGACGATGGAACCCGCCGGGCCGCGCTGGCCGAATACTCCGAACAACGCTGGCTCGATGTGGACGCCGGCAAGCCCGCCCTGGAGCCCACCTTCCCGGCCGACATTCCCGATGACGCGGACCCCATCGCCAGGGAATTCTTCGAGTACTACGTGCCCAGCCGGAACCGGGGCTGGCATCCGCGCTCGATCGGCGGGTTCACGCTCACCAGCGCCGGGGCACACATCGGCTTCGGGTCCCTGCGCAATCTGGCCGATATCGCCCCGCGCCCGATCCTGCTGATCACCGGCAAACGGGCGCACTCCCGGTATCTCAGCGAAGACGTGGTCACCAAGACCGATGGGCATGCCCGGCTGCTGGTCGTTCCCGGAGCCCGGCATATCGACCTATACGACCGGACGGACCTGATCCCCTTCGACAAGCTGGGGGAGTTCTTCGCCACCGCGCTGCAATGAACCAGGCGCCGTCCCGGCAGGCGAACCGCGGATCGCCAGCCCACCCGGATGCGGGGACCGCGATCAGGCCACGCCCAACCAGGTACGGAACGGTTCGCCGGCGATGCGGATACTGCCCAAAGCAGCCCGGGGCGGGCGCAGCCCTCGGCCGCCCCGGGCCGGCAGCCGGCCCGCCGACGCCGAAGACGAGCCCGCGCGTCCGGCCTAAAGGACCGCCCCGCTTAGGGATGGGCGGTATCGAGGATGCGCCGGCTACTGCCCGCGGCGCCGGCGGACCTCGGCGGCCACCCGGTCGAACACCTTGGCGCTGACCTGGCCGGCGGCCCGCCGCACCTTGCCGGGCTCGATCCGGACGATGCGATCCACCCGCACCTCGGATTCCCGGCCCCGCGAATCCCAGTCGCCGCGGCCGATATCGAACCAGTAGCGGCCCGCGCGGGCCTCCTGGGCGGCATCGCGATCGTGGTCCTTGCTGGTGGCCGGCAGGCCCAGCAACCAGCCCTGCGCCGATCCGATCAGCAGCACCGGACGATCCTTGCCCTGCCGGCGGTCCTCCTCGTAGGCGACCCAGGTCCAGACGACCTCGCCCGAGGCGTAACCGCCCGGGCCGCGTTCGGCGAACCGCATCCTGGGGCAGCCCGCATAGTCGACGCCCCGGTCGGTGGGATGGCTGGCGTCCTCGGCGAGCAGCCGGGGACGATCGCGGTAGCGCACCCGGTCGCGGACGATGCGCTCCAGGGCCCGCAGCGGCCCTCGCCAATCGACCCGGGAACTCATTGAAACCTCGGTGCCGGCCCGTAGGGCACCTGCGCGTAGGGTTCGATTGCGAGTCGCTCTGGATTGCTATAGGCCTGCCAGGCAGCCAGGAAATCCCCCGCCCGCGGTAGCCAGAGCAATCCCGCCCCCACCGCGGCAAACAGCAGCGCCAGCCAGGCGGCAGGCAGGACGAAGAAGGCCAGCAGGCTGGTGCCGCAGGCCACCAGGCCAGCCTGTCTGCTGAACGACGCCCCGTGCCAGGCGTTGTAGCCGGCGACCGCCGGCCCGGCCGTCATGATCGCCCCGATGACCGCCAGCACGCAGACCAACACCACCGATTTGCCAGAACCCGGCCGAGGCGCGAACAGTTCGATCAGCTTGGCCGAGGAACCGAAGGTGTCGATGTGAATCGCCACCCACCAGTACCGCCAATAGGCGGCCAGGGCGACCAGCGCGGAGGCGCTGAAGGCCAGCATCGCGGCGAGAATGGCCCAATTCCGGGCCGGCTCGCCGGTCCGGGAGCTGATCGGGTAGCCGGCCACCTGCTCGTCAATCGGCGGCAGGCTGACGATCGGCTGGGCGGGTTGGTCACCCAGCCCGCCGATGGATGCCGGGCCGAACAACTCTGCCGGTGCCGGTTGCGTCGCGGCGGTGACCGCGCCGGGCCGGCCGCCGCCTGCGGATCGGTCATCGGGTTGTATCCCGGTGACCGGCGGGCCGCCATCATCGGGCGGCCGTGGCGGTTGGTCCTGCGCGGCCGCCGGCCGCGCCGGCCCGGTGTCGGACGAGCCCCGGGTCCCGGCCCCCGGCGTCCTCGGCACCCCGGCCGGTTCCCGGCCGGCAGCGGCTGGTTCGGCCGCCGATCGGACGGTGTCCGGGATACCGGTGGCTGGCCGGCCCGCCGGCATGTTCACGGCAGGCGATTGGCCGGCCGGGGGCGTCCGGGTGACGAATTGCTCGGCAACCCGGGAACGCTCGATGACCGGTGCCGGCGGCATCAACCGGGCAACCGGCGGCGGGCCGGCCACGGGCCCAGGTGCAGCTTCCGGCCCGGTATGGGATGGCGCAGCGGTTGGGCTGCCGGGCTGCCGGGAATCGGCGACCGCGGCACCCAACCCGGCAGCGGCGGCCGGCTCCGCACGCCGGATGCGGGTGCGGTCGTCGTCGGGCTGGCCGGGCGCGGGCTGCCGGGTGCGGTCGAGATCGGCCTGCCCGCTGTCGGCGGCGGGTATCGGCAGATCGGTGGATCGGCGCGTGCGATCCCCATCGGGCGCAGTGGCCGCCTCGTCCAGTTCGCTCATCAAACCTCCGGCCCGGAACAGCGAAGAATCCTTGTGCCCCAACACTAGCCGCCCCGGGACGTTCCCTCGGCCGGCGCCTCGCGTCCGCCAGGCCATCCCCGAGCACCACCCGGATCCTGCGGCCGCGCCCAGGCACATCCCAGCCGACGGTCCGGACGGCTGCGATCTCGCCACCCTCTAGGCTGTCTGCCATGACCGCCGTCCCGCGCTGGCCCACCGTCCTGTTCGACCTGGACGGCACCCTGGTGAACACCCTCGATGCGATCGTGGCCAGCTACACCCACGCATGGCGAGAGGTGACCGGCCGGGCGGTCACCCGGGCGGAGATCCTGCCCTGGATCGGCCGGACGCTGGCCGATATGTTCACCGAGCAGGCACCCGGCCGGGCCGCGGAATTGGAGCGGGTATACCTGGACCACAACAATGCCAACCTGGCCCGGACGATCACCCGCTACCCGGGCATCCCCGAACTGCTGACCGAACTGGTCGCTGCGGGAGCGCGGACCGGTGTGGTGACCTCGAGACGGCGTCGGACCGCAATCCCGGCGATGCGCATCGGCGGTGTCCCCGACCAGACGGTGCTGGCCTGCGCCATGGACGACACCCGCCGGCACAAGCCGGACCCGGAACCGTTGCTCACCGGGCTGGCCGCCCTCGACGCCGGGACTACCCGGGCGGTCTATGTGGGGGACGCGGTGGTCGATCTGCAGGCGGCGGACGCTGCCGGGCTGGCCGGGATCGGGGTCACCTGGGGGGCCGGTAGCCGCACGGACCTGCTGGCCCAGCCGAGCATCGGCGTGGTCGATACGGTGGCCGAGTTGCGGGGACTGCTGCTCTGACATCCTGCGACCCTGGCCCCGGGAGGATCCGGGTACACCGCTGTGGCCGTCCGGCCCCGAATGGCGCCGGCGGCTGCCGGGCGGTGCCCGCCGGGGAAATCGAAGCCCCGGACCGAGAGCCCGGCGGTCGAGTCGTCGCCGGCCGGGGCGGCCCTCAGCCGAGTCTCCTGGCGGACAACCACCGGGCGATCAGACCGCCCGCCACCAGCCCACCCAGATGGGCCTGCCAGGAGATTCCCGCGCGCATCGGCAGCACCCCCAGCAGCAGACCGCCATAGACGGCCACCACCCCCACGGCTATCAGCAGTTGCCGGACAGACCGGGTGAACCAGCTCCGGGCCAGCAGGTAACCCAGATAACCAAACACGACTCCCGAGGCGCCGACGGTCAGCGTACCCGGCGTGTTGAGGCAGAACGCGAACAGGCCCGACCCCAGCGTCCCGGCGAGAGATACCTGTACCCAGCGGCGAATACCGCCCAGGGCAACCACGAATCCCAGCGCTAGCAGCGGAAGTGAGTTGGCCGCCACGTGGGACAGCCCGTCATGGGTCAGCGGCGCAGTCAGCAGCGTCCACAACCGCTCGAAACGCCAGGCGTGCACTCCGAACCGGTTGAGCGACTGGTTCAGCGGCAGATCGAGCAATTCCAGCGCCCACAACGTTGCGAGCGCGATCGCCGTCACCAGAGCGGCGTTCCGGATGGGGGTGGGACGGTCAACGGTGGTGGACATGCTCCTAGCCTGCCCCGGCCGGGAGCCCAAGCCAAGGCCGCTCGTCGGCAGCCAATTGGTTTGGCCCGGCCGGAGCGAGCCGGTGCCGGGCGGGGTCGCCCACCCGGATGGGCGTGGCCCCCACCCGAATGGGCAGGGGCCACGGTATCGCAGAACCCACCGGGCTCAGGCCTTCATGGTTCCGGTCTCCAGGAAACGCTGGTGCCAGCCAAGCGCCCTGGTGAGATCGTGCGGGGTTTGGATACCCTTGCTCACCTTCAGCGCCTGGGCGTAGTAATCGCGCAACTGCTCCCTGTAATCGGGGTGGACGCAGTTTTCGATGACCTGCTCGGCCCGCTGCCGGGGCGACAGCCCGCGCATATCGGCCACCCCCTGCTCGGTGATTAGGATCATCGTGTCGTGCTCTGTATGGTCGTGATGGCTGACCATCGGCACGATGGTCGAGATCGCCCCGTTCTTGGCCACCGAGGGACTGACAAAGATCGAATAGCCGGCGTTGCGGGAGAAGTCTCCCGAACCGCCGATACCGTTCATCATGCGGGTACCCATCACGTGGGTTGAGTTCACATTGCCATAGATGTCGGCCTCGATCATGGCATTGCAGGCGATGACGAGTTGCCGCCGGATCACCTCGGGATGGTTCGAGACATCCTGGGGACGGAGAATGATTTTGCGGCGGTAGTCGCGGGCGTGCTCGTTCATGTGATGGGCCATGTCCGGAGACAGCGAAAAGGCGGTACCCGAGGCCACCGTGATCTTCCCGGCATCGATCAGGTCGACCATGCCATCTTGGATCACCTCGGTATAGCTGGTCAGGTTCTCGTAGTGGGAATCCAGCAGGCCGGCCAGTACCGCATTGGCGATATTGCCGACACCCGACTGCAATGGGAACAGATTCTGCGGCATCCGCCCGGCGGCCACCTCTGTGTCGAAGAAGTCGAGCAGATGACCGGCGATCGCCTTCGAATCGTCGTCCAGCGGCTTGAACGGGCTGTTGCGGTCCGCGGCATCGGTCTGGACGACGGCGACCACCTTGCTCAGATCGATCTGGAAGGTGGGACGGCCCACGATATCGCCGGGATGGTTGATGGGGATCGGTTCGCGCCGCGGTCCGATCCCCATGCCGTAGTAGATGTCGTGCAGCCCGAACAGTTCCTCGGTCTGCCAGGAGTTCACCTCGATGATGATCTTGTCGGCGACTTCCAGGTAGGTGCGGTTGGCGCCCACCGACGAACTGGGCACCAGATCGCCCTCGCCGGTGATGGCGGTGGCCTCCACCACCGCGAAATCCAGCTTGCCGAAGAAGCCCATGCTCATCAGCTTCGCGGTGTGCGACAGGTGAATGTCCTGGTAGTGGGTGTCACCAGCATTGATCTTGGCGCGCATGCCGGGATCGGACTGGTAGGGGGACCGGAAGGCGACGCCGTTGGCCTCGGCCAGGGCGCCATCCAATTCGGGGGCGGTGGAGGCTCCGGTGAACATGCGGATCCGGAAATCCTCGCCCCGGTCGTGGAATTCCTTGATTCGCGCCGCCAACGCCACCGGGAACTCCTTCGGATAGCCGGCTCCGGTGAATCCGGAGAAACCGATCGAGTCTCCCGGATTGACCATCGCCGCCGCATCGGCGGCACCCATGATCTTGTTGGCCAATTCCGCGTTCGCGATGCGAGCTGCCATTGCTACCTCCCTGTAAGTACGGACGCTACAAGGCTATCGGCCACCGCCCCGGAATGAGGCCCGGGGCGCAGGACGGCCGAACCGACAGCAACTGGAACCTGGCCGAACAGGCCTGCGGGCCGGCCGGTCAGTGCGGTAACGCCTCGGTGGCTCGGATCACCAGACCGGTCAGCAGTTTCGGGGTGAAGAAGGTGGACTTCGGAGGCATCAGCAGGCCTTCCCGGGCGGTACGCTGGATCTCCGCCAGCGAGGTGGGCCGGATCAGCACCGCCGCGGTGTGCGTCCCGCCGGCCAGCGTCGCACGCACCTCGGCCAGGCCGTGCTGATAGCCGACCTGGGCCGCGCTGCCGGCCAACGCATGCTCCAACCAGGCGCCATCCAAGGCGCGAACCCGGTCGAACGCGCCGGGCCGCGGCACCAGCCATTCGGCGCCGCCTTGAGCGTCCAGCAGCACCAGGCGCTCGTCGCGGACCATCTGCGCCAAGGTGGCCGGGCCGAGTTCGCCGGTCACGGGCTCGAAGGTGAAACTGCCCGCCAGTTCGGCCCTGAGCCGGTCTAGGCCGATACCGGCATAGATGCGATGGATGGCCTCGATGGACAACTGCTCATCGACCAGTTCGTTGACGAAGGCCAAGGTGTACTCGGCGGCGGTGTCCCGCCGGCCGGTGGCGGCGCGCACCCGATCGCGATAGCTGCGGGAGATGCCGTAGCGGTGATGGCCGTCGGCGATCAGCACATCGTCGCTGCCGATGATTTCGCCGATCCCTGCGATGCGTTCCGGATCGGTGACCCGCTCCACACTGTGGATGACACCGTCCACCTCGACGCTGGCCAGCGGCTCGCCGCCAGCCGCCAGGGCGGCGGTCAGCCCGGACGCCAGCGACAGCCCCCACACCGGGGACAGGTTGGCGCCGGTGGCGATGGTCAGATCGAGTCGGTCGGTGCTGTCCTTCGGGGTGGTCCGCTCGTGAGGCAAGACCCCACCGGCGCCGGCGTCCACCACCTCGAGACCGCCGAGCACCCCGCAGATCGTGCGGGGCCGCCCGGTGGCATCGGTCAGTTTCATCCGGTAGATCGTGTACCCGGGCTCGGGGTCTGTGACCAGGACGCCGGCCGCCAGCCAGGCCCGCAGGCGCTCGCCGGCTGCCGCATAGCGGTCGGCGCCGCCGCGCGGCACGTCGATCCAGGTGATGTTGTGCGGATCGCGGGCATTGAGCCGGTCAACGTCATCCGCGGACAGCACGTCATAGGGTGGGGCAAGCACGGCATCCCAATCGCTTGCCGGTGCGTATCGGATGGCGCGAAACGGTTTGAAAGCGGGCACACCACCACGTTAGTGGGAAACCGCCGGCCACCCGGCATCGAGCGCCGATCTGGACGGGACCGGGCGCCCACCGGACCCGCCTTCGCAGGCCGCCCCCGGCGGGCTCAGCCCTCGGTCACCTGGGCCGGGTCGGGGGCTTCGATGCCGAACCGCTTGCCGTAGCCGGTGACCTTCATATCCGAATCGGTCTCGACCTGGGCATTGGACACCCGGCTCTGCGCGTGGACGATCCGATACCCGTCGTCCACGAACAGTTCGGTGATCAGTTCCGCCGAGCTCAGGGTGTAGTGGGTGACCTGCTGGCCAGCGGTCTCGGCCCGGCCGACCAGCTTGACCTCCTGGACGTGAGCGAAGACCTGATCGAAGCCGATATCTGTGGGGTTGGACGCGCCGTCGACCGTGGAATGGGTGTAGGTCTGGCTGCCCGGTTGCTTGATATAGATGTCGGCGCCGATCCGGATCATCTCGCTGGTCTGGCCGTCGTTTTCCGAGGTGGCCCGGGACAGCGGGCGCATGGGATCCGACAGGTCCAATTCCACGACCGTATAGCCGTTGTGCACTTGGTCGCCGGATTTCGTGGTGGAGACGATCTCCATCCGGTAGCCGCCCGATTCGGTCATGGCGGCGATCACCCGTTCGGCGAGCGTCCTGGCGTCCAGCACCTCGCCGGGCGCTGGGCTGCCGGAGCCGGGGATGGCACCGGTACCTGGGGAATCGCTGCTTTCGGGACCGCCGACGGTGCCGACGGTGCCGTTCGGCGCGGGCTGGCTGCCGCCACCGCCACAGGCGGCGGGCAGGCCCAGGGCGGCCAAGGCGGCCAGGCCGATACCGAGGGTTTTCAGTGGGCTGCGGGTCATGACTGCCTCCTTGCCGGCGATGGCCCAAGCCTACCGGCAAACCGAACGGCCACCGGCCGGGACGGCAGGATGAAATCGAGGCTTCCCGGCCGGCGGCGAGCCGGCGCCGGGGCTCAGCAGATTGCGATGATCAGGGCAAGCAGGCTCAAGACGATCTCCACCATGCCGATCCTGCCCGGCCGTAGGCGGCCAACCAGCGCCGGACGGGTCAACCACCAGGTGCGTGCCGTGGCGAGGACGAAGAAGCCGATCCACCAATTCGCAGCCAGCCCGGCGAGCGCGGCCACGACGGCCAGGCCGGTCAGGATCAGGTGACCGAACAGGGTGCGGCGGCGCGCCGCCGGCTGGCCGCGTTCGCGGATCAGCGCCTTGACGTGCAACACCGTGCCGAAGAAGTAGCCGAAAAGAGCGCCGAAAACGATCGCGTCCCGGCCGGCCGTGGGCCAAGCGCGGATCAACTCGACCGGGCTGGGGAACCGGACCGCCAGACCGAATCCCACCGCCATGGCCACCGTCGCGAATCCGCTGGCCAGCGAGCGATCCCGGCGGCGGGCCGAGAGCCGGACGGCGAGCGCGCCGAACGGTATCCCCGGCACCAGCCAGCCCAATAGCCGCCAGCCGCCCAGCGCCAGCACCAGGGCCAGCAGCAGGACGGTCGCCGAGGCGTAGCCGATGAGCTGCCGCCGATAGCGGCTTCGGCGGTCGGGCCTGGCGTGCAGCCACCGGGTGAGGATGTCGAAACCGAAATAGCCGGTCAGGATAGCGCCGCCCATCGGGGCCAGCCAGGCCGCCTGATCGGCCGAGCGGGCCCGCAATACCGCACCCGTCACGAAGGGGACGATCAGCATCGCCCAAGCGCCGTGTTGACGCGGAATCCAATCCCGGATGCTGTTCATGGCTGGCAGTTTAACCGGATTTCACCGTGCTGAATCGGGACGGCGGTGGTCGTCCGGTGGCCAGCCCGGCCGTTCCCGTCCGGCGCGCCGCGCACCGGACGGACCAGCCCCGGATCGCCGATGCCCGCTCGGGCGGCGAACCGGTTCTGGGACGTTAGCCGGGCCGGGTGAGCCGCCGCACGCTGCGGGTCACGGTGTAGCGGCGATCCTGGCCGATCAGGCTGGTCGGGCCGATCAACCGGGCAAGTCGATTCCGCCAGGGCAGATGCGAGTTGAACACGCACCAGAACTCGCCGCCCTCACCCAGCGTCCGGGCGGCCTCGGCGAACATGGCCTGGGCGGGTTGGGAATCCTTGGCGGTGCCCCGGTGAAATGGGGGATTGCAGACGATCACATCCAACTCGCCGGCGCCGAACCCGGCCAGATCGGCGGCCCAGCTGGTGACCACCTGGGTGCCGGCGGCGGTGCGCCGGGTGGCCGAGACCGCCGCTCGGGACGCGTCCACCGCGAACACCTCGGCGCCGGGGTGTCTTCTGGCCAGCACGGTGGCCAGTACCCCCGAGCCGCAGCCCAGATCCAGGTAGCGGCCGGCCTCGGCCACCAGCGGCAGCTGGGCGATCAGCAGTCGGGTTCCCGCGTCCAGCCGGCCCGCCGCGAAGGTGGCGCCGTGGCTCCACTGCACCAGGTCGTCGGCCAGGCCGATATCCGCGCCGCGCAGTATCCGGCGGCGTGGCCAGCCGGTGGCAACCGGTATCGGCCCGCTGGCCAGCAACGCCCGGGAGTTCTGGGCGCCCAGGGATCCCCGGACCTGCGCGAAATGCCGGCCGAGAACCTCGGTCGTCGACCGGGTCAGGTATTTGTTGCGCCCACCCGCGATCAGCCGCACGGTGCGGTGGGCGTGGCACGCCACCGTAGCGGCGTACTCGTCCAGGGCAGCCAGCGCGGGTGGTAGCCGCAACCAGACCAGATCCACCCCGGCGAGGGCGCCGGCGTCCAGGCGGTCGATCAACAGCCCGGTCGCCACCCGCCGGGCATCCCGGATGTCGTCACACCACACGCTGACGCGTCCGGTCAACCGGCTGGCCGGCTCGACCAGCTCGGGGGCATCCACGACCAACAGATGCCCGGCCCGGTCGGGCGAATTGGCTCGGATGATGCGATCGACGCGGTCCATGGCCCAATCGTCGCAGGCCCGATGGGCACCTTTGCGGTGCCGGCCGGGCGTTCATGGCCCGCGCTGGGGCGTCGGCCGGGGAAGCCGGCTTTGGGATGCTTCCCGGGCCCCGGTGGCCCGCGGCCCGGGACCTGGATGGGGATACCGCCGTGGGCCGGGTGCGGAGCAACTCGGTTTGGTCCGCACCCGCCGATCGGGGAATGCCCGGGGAGAGATCTGACCGATGGACGAGTCCTGCGGGCCGGACGTCGGGTAGGCATGGAGCATGATCTTCCCGAATCCGATCAGACTTGCCATCGTCAGTGCCGCCTTGGGGGCGGGAATCGCCATGATCGCCATCGGTGCCCTCAAGGGCGCCCAGGACATCGTCGAGGAGGCCCGGGCCGAGCGTGAGGCCGAGGCCACCGAGGAGGAGGCGGTCGTCGAAGTCGTCGCCGAGGAGCCTGCCGATACCCCCGGCGAATAGCCGATCGGTTCCGGACCGGCCGCGGTTCGCCGGGGAATCGCCGTCCCCACCGCCCGGCCCGGGCGGTCGGTCCTGTGTGCCGCGCCGGTCGGGGCCTCGCGTTCGAGCGGCGTACCGCCAGCGCCATATCCGGGCCGCGGCGATGTGCCCTTGACCGGGGTGTCGCTGGGCCGGATGGGCTCTTCCGGATCGAACGCCGGTGGCCCGCGGGGCCGGGCCGCCGAAGGCCAGGTCCCGGCCGGAACAGGCGGCGACTCGGGTGAACTGGCATGTCATCCCGGCCGGTTTCCGCCCTTTGGGCTCGGAAAGGCACAATAGATACTGCTTGCGGTTCCCGCTTGGGAGGCCGGCCGCGAGTCACGGACCCGTTCCGGGTGATCTGGCTAGTCAAAGGAGAACTCAGCAGTGGCTGAAAAGTACGTATACGACATCGCCGAGGGCGATGCATCCATGAAGCCCATTCTCGGCGGCAAGGGCGCCGGGGTTGCCGAGATGATGCGGCTCGGCGTCCCAGTGCCCGACGGGTTCACCGTGATCACCCAGGCCTGTGTCGAATCGATGCACAGCGATGGGAAATGGCCCGCCGGTCTGCGCGCCCAGATCGCCGATGGGCTGCGCCGCTTCGAGGAGCGTACCGGCCGCCGGCTGGGCGGCAAGGAGAAGCCGCTGCTGGTGTCGGTCCGTTCGGGCGCCGTGGTGTCGATGCCCGGCATGATGGACACCATCCTCAACCTGGGCATCAGCGACGAGACGGTCGAGGCGGTGGCTGCCGAGGCCAACAACGAACGCTTCGCCTGGGACTGCTACCGCCGTTTCATCCAGATGTATGGCGAGGTCGTCGAGGGCGTCTCCCAGCAACTGTATGAGGACGCCCTGAGCGCCAAGAAGGCTGCCCGGGGTGCCGCGGCCGATACCGATCTGACGGCCGAGGACCTGAAGGAACTGGTCGCCGAGTTCAAGCAGATCTCCAACGATGCCCTGGGCGGGGATTGGACAACCGACCCGGTTGAGCAGCTCTATCGCGCCGTCGATGCGGTGTTCCGCTCCTGGGACAATCCCCGCGCCGAGGTGTACCGCAAGGCCAACAACATTTCCCGCGATCTGGGTACCGCGGTCAACGTCATGCAGATGGTCTTTGGCAATCGGGGCGACACCTCGGCCACCGGCGTCTGCTTCACGCGCAACCCTTCGACCGGGGAACGGGGCCTGTACGGCGAGTTTCTGGTGAACGCCCAGGGCGAGGACGTGGTGGCCGGGATCCGCACCCCGCGCCGGCTGGCCGAGATGGCCGATGTGCTGCCCGAGGCCTATGAGGAATTGCTGGCTACCATGGCCCGTCTAGAGGCCCACTACAAGGACATGCAGGATCTCGAATTCACCATCGAGAACCGCAAGCTGTACATGCTGCAGACCCGCAGCGGAAAACGCACCGCCGCCGCCGCGCTCAAGATCGCCTCCGATCTGGTGGACGAGGGCGTCATCGACAAGGCCGAGGCGCTGCGGCGCATCGAGCCGGCCCAGCTCGATCACCTGCTGCACCCGGCCATCGATCCGTCGAACACCGCCCGCCCGCTGACCAAGGGGTTGCCGGCTTCTCCGGGAGCCGCGGTCGGCGAGGTGGTTTTCGACGCCGACACCGCCGCCGCGCGGGGCCAGCAGGGGGAGGCCGTGGTGCTGGTGCGCTACGAGACTACCCCCGATGACATTCACGGGGTGCTGGTCGCCCAGGGCGTGCTGACCGCCCACGGCGGCATGACCTCGCACGCCGCCGTGGTGGCCCGCGGCTTCGGCAAGCCCTGCGTGGCCGGGGCCACCGCGATCAAGATCGATGTCGAGGGCAGGCGGCTGACCATCGGCGACCGGGTCTTCGCCGAGGGCGATGTGATCACCCTGAACGGTTCCACGGGTGAGGTCTTCGGCGAGGCGCTGAAACTGATTCCGCCGCGCATCAATGCCGATTTCCAGCGCCTGGTGACTTGGGCCGATGAGGTGCGGACGATGGGTGTGCGCGCCAACGCCGATAACTTCGACGATGCCGCGAAGGCCCGCGAGCTCGGTGCCGAGGGGATCGGCCTGTGCCGCACCGAGCACATGTTCATGGCTGCCGACCGGCTGCCGGCGGTGCGCAAGATGATCCTGGCGGAGAACCACGAGCAGCGGGCGGCCGCCCTGGAGGAGATCCTGCCGATGCAGCAGGCCGACTTCGAGGGCATCTTCACCGCGATGAAGGGGCTGCCGGTTACCGTGCGGCTGCTGGATCCGCCGCTGCACGAATTCCTGCCGAACCAGCTTGAGCAGGCCCTCAAGGTGCAGCAGCTTGAACTGACCGGCGGCGATGCCGACGAGTTGGCCCGCGAGAGGGCGACCCTCGCCCAGGTGAAGAAGCTGCACGAGCTGAATCCGATGCTGGGCACCCGCGGCTGCCGGCTGGGAATGCTGTACCCGGAGATCCCGGCCATGCAGACCCGCGCGATCATCCGGGCCGCGCTCGCGGTGCTGGAGCGGGAAGGCGAGACCGTCGGCGTGGAGATCATGATTCCGCTGGTCGGGTTGGAAACCGAGATCGCCAGGCAGCGCGAGATCGTCGATACCACCGCCCGGGAGGAGCTGGCCGCCGCCGGCAAAGAGCTGCCCTATACCATCGGCACCATGATCGAGTTGCCCCGGGCGGCCCTGATCGCCGACGAGATCGCCCGGCACGCCGACTTCTTCAGCTTCGGCACCAATGACATGACCCAGACCGTCCTGGGTATCAGCCGGGACGATGCCGAGAACAGCTTCCTCACCCGCTATGTAACCGATGGCGTCCTGCCCCGCGACCCATTCGAGTCGGTCGACATCGCCGGCGTCGGCCAGCTCGTCCGGATGGGGGTCGAGAAGGGCCACGGCGTTAACGAGAAGCTGAAGTGCGGGGTCTGCGGTGAGCACGGCGGCGACCCGGATTCGATCCGGTTCTTCCAGACCGTCGGGTTGGACTACGTATCCTGCTCGCCCTTCAGGGTGCCGATCGCCCGGTTTGCGGCCGCCAGGGCGGCCCTGGACGCCGGGTGACCCGCTGATCCGCGGCCTCGCGGAACCCTGAATCGCCGGCTGGCCCGGCCCCGATGGGGCCGGGCCTGTAGCGCATGCCCCCAAGTTTCGCACTGATGAT
>ERZ773068.115-NODE-115-length-43032-cov-12.284873_pt1 | contig 43032 bp, 41 predicted proteins | sample MGYA00580620_ERZ773068 | MGnify/ENA primary metagenome ERZ773068 (study PRJEB29015, sample SAMEA2737983) | human oral metagenome | biome: human oral; feature: human-associated habitat; material: dental | place: China | collected 2101 ... | reverse complement strand
GATCGTTCAGCGCAGCCGCTCGCCGAGAAGCATGCGCGTCGGCGTGTCCCCGCTGATCAATTCCACGCCGACAGCGACGATGTTCGGCACCGTCTCGACCCTTCGGTCCTTGGTTGTACCATTCCAGTTCTCCTGGGGCGGCGCGTCACTTGTCGGCATCAATGTCAATGGCGTCGAACATTTCAAGTTCCGCGCGGAGAAAATCGTCGATGCTCTCCACTTCATCAGCGGCCGTGGCCAGCATGTCGGCAATCTGGTCCTTGGTCGTCCCCGCGCCCATGCACCACGAGGCGCGGGCGATGATCTCGTCCAGGAAATCATGGAGCTCCGTGGAGCTGGGCTCGGCGGCATTCGGCCGGTTTTCCTCCCCAGTGGCTGCCGCGTCACCCACGCGACCGGCCATGCCGCTGTGCAGCGTCAGCGCATGGTTGTCCACATTCCATTCGTTGAGCGTCAGCGGTCCTGAAATGTCATGGGCTTCCCAGTCCACCCCGTCCCACCGAGAGGTCACGACGAGTTCCGTGCCCTCCACCGTGACCACCATCTCCTGTCCGTTGTCCCCGATCGAAAGCACGGCGGCCCCGTTCTTCTCGATGAAGTCGTAGTCGTCACTCAGCGCTTCCAGGACGAGCGGGAAGGTGATCCGGGGAAGGCCGGACGCGGCGGAATCGGCGTTTCCCGCCCCGAACAGGCGCAGCATCTCGTCCTCCAGATCCTGAATTCCCCGGATCCCGTGGTCGTGTTGGTGTCCGCCCTCAGGAACCGGCGGTCCCCCGGTCGCCCCCGAGAGCGGCTCGTCGCCGCCCTGTTCCCGGCTCTCCGCCCTGAGCTCTTCGAGCACGGCCTGGCCGAGAGCGGCTTCCTGGGTTCCCTGGATCCCCGGATGGTCGAGGGTTTTCTCCATCATGGCGGCGAAAACATCGTTGATGCCGGTTGACACCGGATCCAGGTCGGCTGCCCTGGCGATCTCGGATGCCTGCGACAGGAGCGTCACCGCCTGTTCCATGTCGGTGTCGGCGACCGCACGCGCCTGTTCGACCAACTGGGCCACGACATCCTCGGGCTGCCCGTCGAGTTCGGCGAGGATCTCCTCCGCGGGGTCCGGGATCCGGATCCCGGCCTGCTGGGCCAGGGCGTCGAATCGCGTCTGCGGGAATGCTTCCTCCAGGAACCGCTCGAAGAACCCGCATCCGTCAATGGCGTCACGAAGGAAGTGTTCAAGCTGGTCATCGGTCAGCCCGACCTCCACCGGCAGCCTCATGGCCCCGCACAGACGCGCCATGTCCTCCTGCGGCGAGACGATGATGCCGGCCGCCACCGTGCTGTCGTTCACGTTCCACGAGTCGGCCACAACGCACAGCGCCTCTTCCAAATGGCTCGAGGCGTTGGACATCCACTGGATGGAAACGTTCAGCATCCCTGCAAAGACGAAGAAGGAGATGATGCTGTTGTCGGTCAGGGTCAGGAGGGAACCGTCCGGCCGGTCACTCGCCCTCACACCGATGTCGGCCAACGCTCGTTTGATGCGGGGCACCGTCACCTTCGTCGGCCTGAGGGAGCCCTTGGTACGGGTTACGGCCGGCCCGGTGTTCTTGGATGCGGTCTTCTTCTCGCGAGGGGACATGGAAGCTCCTGTCGTCAGTGAGCGGACCTTGTGAATCGGCACGGGTCGGGGTCGGAACGTGCGACGACGTCCGGGCCCCACATCCTCCACCGTAGCGATCTGCCTTGAGAGTCATTCGGGTACGACACACCCCGCCCTCGCCAAGTGGGAGCACTCGACACCGAGCAGCCCCCCGGCAAGCTGATCCACATCGCGACATCGGCCCACGATTGCCGGACACACGCTCATCAAAGCTTGTCGGTTTGCCACCAGATCAAAGCTTGACGGCGTATTGCAGCACTTTTGTTTCGCTGTCAAAAGGAGTTTTCCTGTAGAAAGCTATCACATCTTCATTGTCATCTTGTTCGGTGTCGACAAAAATGTCGTGAAAATTATTATTCCTCGCATGGTCCATCAAATGACCTATCAGGCTTTTCCCCACCCCTTGACCTTGAAAGCTCTTCTTCACCCCCAGGTCATGAACATAAACACTGGGCCTCACCACTTCATAACCAGGAAGAACGTAGGCCGTCAACCCGCCGACCACTTCGTTTTCGGCCTTGGCAACCACGACCAACAGGTTGTCATCCTTCAACAGGCGCAGGAGATACTCCTCATCGGGGTGGTCATGATCGCCCCATTCAAATACATCCCGGAAAACATCGAGCAAATTTTTGAATTCTTCAATATTCGCGTCGATGAGTTTGATGTCGAATTCTCGTGCACGCATTTTTCCCTCTCCCGGAGTTGGGTTGCTATTTTTGGCTTCAAAGCGGCGCTCGCAGCTCAGCGCGCACGGCATTCAGGTCGTCGTCGCTCCAGGGTTGCTCCTTGTCGTGGAAAGCATAGGGGACGGTTCTACCAGCGAGTGGGTGGGGTGGGGGCACGTTTCGTTTCCGTTCTTGTGGACCTAGCGGGAGGCTTGTCGAAACTTGTCCCGGCGCTTACGCGGATGGTCGCGAGCCACAGAGCGATTCGGAGGCGTGCGTGTCCACCTCACCCACCGAGGCAGAACCTCCTTCAGATGTCTCGACTGGATGAGGCTGCCCTTCAGGAGGCGGAAACTGCGTACCTGTCGGGGCGGTCGTTGAAGGCGATCGCGAAGGAAGTTGGGATCGGGCATGAGCGGTTGTCGCGCCTCCTCCGCGAGCGCGGAGTCAAGCTACGAAACCAGTCCCCTACTCGGGAAGAGACTGCTCAGATGAAGACTCGTTACACCGAAGGCATGTCACTTGAACGCATCGGAGCAGTGCTGGGCTACTCGCCTGGCACTGTCAGGGCTCATCTGCTCGCCGCCCAGGTCGTCATGCGCGACTCGCATGGCGATAGGCCTGCGCGATCAGGCCGATCCGTAATCGTCGGGCCTGGCTTCCACTTCGTCGAACAGTGCGTCGTGAACGAGGAGGCGGGCCTCGGCGCTGAGCGTCCGATCCGAGTGTCAGTCTTCCGCTTACTCGCCGACGTCGATCGCCACGTCGGAGGGATCGTTCCTTCCTTGCTGGGCCTCACCGCAGCTGGCTGGAGCGCCGTCACGGTGCGACCAGCCTCAACATCAGGATCCCTGAACGACTGCCCGAGCGGCGCCCGCTCCACAACACACAGCATCTCGGACTCCTGCGAAGCTACTGCCAACAAGCGCGGAAAGCCGCGGAACTGGCCGAGCTCCTGGCCACGGCACGCGAGTCGACACGAGAGGTCAACGACCGCACGCTCCCCCAGCAGAACGCCCTCCACAGGTCGGTCGTCAAGCTCCTGATCGAGGACTACGAGGCCGGGGCGTCCACGTACGAGCTTGCCAAGCGGTACAACCTGCGCCGCAACACCGTCCGCGACACGCTCCGTCGCGCAGGGGCCGACCTCACCTCCGAGTCGAAGCGCGCTGCCCTCAGCGATGAGCAGAAGGCCGAGGAACGGCGCCTGTTCGCCAACGGGACGACACGTCGCAAGCTCATGGAGATGTACGGCGTGAGCGAGTCGACGATCAGGCGGGTGCTGCGCTGTCGGTGATGAACAGCACCTACTCCTCGTCGGAAGGCTCAGCGGTCGCGAAGCCCTCCTTCGCCATGATGCGGCGTGCCATCGCGAGTGCATGCGCTCCAGGAACGGAACGCTCTTGTCGCGATAGTCCTCGCAGACTACCTCGGCTGGCCAGAGGCGCACCTCGAGGAATCCGACCCGCTCCGCCGCATCTGTCTTCCCCAGGGCGACTGCCCCGATCTGAGCTTCGATGAGCGGTGGGAATGGAGACAGCGGAATCCGCAGCGCAACTGGTAACGCAAGCGGGCGACATCGCTGGGCGCTTTCCGGTTACCTCGGCAGACTAGGAGCATGCATCTTCCAATCCGGGCGCAGGGCACCACGCTGACCGATGAGCAGGCGAAAATCCTCGACGACGAGTTTTTCCTCTCCAATCCGCTCAGCCACTTCTCGTCGCGGGTCTCGATGCTGCTCGAAACCGCTCGATCAAGCTACGAAGCGAGCCCCGAGAACGAACCGGAGTTCTTCAAGACACTTGGTCTTGACAGCGCAGATTCGGCGCTCAAGTTCGCTCCTCAGCACCGCAGCGTCCAAGTCACAATCGATGCGTTGTCTCTTCGCCATCAGGCGGCCGAAGCCCTGACCCGGTTCATCTATGCACGAGTCGCCGCGGCGCCGCGGGATGGCGATGCGAAGTCCACCTGGCTGGCGATCGCCGACAGCCCAACTCTCATAATCAAGGTCATCGAAGCCAACAAGACGGCGCTTGACGCAGACCCGCACCGATTCCTCCAGCTGCTCTTCCCGCCTGGCACTGTCGTTGAGGGGCCGGTTATGGGAGCTGCTGAGACGGCGGTGGCATGGGCGAATCACGCCGTGTGGTTGCTGACAAACGATGAACTTTCCATCAATGCAGCACACAACAAGCTCAAGCACGGCCTGGCGACGTCGGCACGCGGAGACGTGCGAATTGAGTTGATCACGACGCCACCGAACGAGGACGGGACGATCCCCACCAGCGCCTTCGGAGAAGGCAAGTCGATTCCACTCTTCGACCGCCCGATGCTCACGTATCTCAGCCGACCGCCCAAAGAGTTGCGACAGGGCCTAGAAGCAGTCTCCCTCCGGGTCGACCTTCCCGTAGTGCTGACCGAGACCTGGATGATGGCGAATGTGTACGCCGCGATGTTCCACATTGCTGCCCGCGAACACTATGGCGAGAACCTCCCGGAGGGCGTCGCCCCGTACCCCACGCTCGTCGTTGGACGGCTGCCAGAGCACGTCATCGGTGGCCGTCCCCTGGGGTATCGGTCGGCGGTGACGTTGCCACCCGATGGGACAACCGCGCCGCGCCCGTCCGGGGTCGCCTTCTTCAAGCAGTTCTGGCCGATGATCATTGACTTTGAAAGCAAGACCGAAGGCGTCGTCGTTGACGGGTAGCCGGGCGGCTCAGATCAGTTGAAATGGAACGTGCGGTACGGGCTCTGCACGTTGAAGCGCCGGCCTTCCTTCCGTCGCTGCAGGAACCCCGCGACGGTGTCAACGTCGTCCGGCCGCATCCCAAGCGCCCGGCACTTCGTCCGCACCTGCTCAACAGTGATCGACACCCAGCGGTCCGGCCGGTTCATCATGTCCGCCTTGAGCATGTCTTCCTCGTTCCACTTCAGACCCGACGAGTAGCCGGCCGCCATTGCCGCGATGTGCTCGAGAATTCCATCCACCCCGTTCGGCAACGGTTCCTGCCGATCTGCTGGCTCCTCGACAGGCTGAGGCTCTACGGTGCGCCCATGAAACAGTTAGACGGGGTTGGCGTCTTCGATCCACTCCGCCGTCTCGTCCTCATTCCACTCGATGACCGCAAGTGCGTCAGCGTCAACGCCCCACAGGCCATTCAGGTGCTTCCGGTTCGGCCAGGCGTGGAGCACACGGCGGCCCGCGAGCGACCCCGTCGAGAAGCCCTTCCATGAGAGATGAGTGACTCCCGATGTCGCCACCAGCCGCTTCAGGATGTCGCTGTGCACCTGCTTCTGCGGCGTCACGACAACGACAGGACCGCCTGGTTGATCCGCGAGCCACCGAATCGCACGCAGGTTCTGCGGCTCGCGAGAGGTCTCCCCCTCGCTGAGCCGCGAGATCGCGACGGGGAACTGATAGGCGTCGGAAGTCATTGCACATCTCCTCGCTTGGGATCGTGAGACTCACGGTATCCGCAGCCTCCGACAGTCCTCCGATTGGTCAACCGACCCGCCTCAGACCTCTGACGGCCATCTTCGATGTCGGAGGGTGCGGGTAGAATGGAAGCACAACAAAACAGTGCTCGTTGATTGAGGTGCCCGAGCGGGAGAGGGTTCGACCCCCTCGCCTTGGCAGGAATCCTTGCAGCAACTGTGACTCTCGCAGCTATTCGTCTTTTTTCTGAAATTCGAATTGACAAGAGGGCGAGGCATCGCATGGAAGCTAATTGGAAAACAAGGCAACACCGCAGCACCAAAACAAGCATCCCGAGAAAGTTCTGGCAGTACCTATTGGAGACAATCTGGGCGATGGCTGCGGGAGCTTCGGTTAGCTCACTCGGTTCCTGAGTCAACGATCACAAGGCGTCGTTGCCCAGCACGGCGTCCTCATCCGGTCGCACCCCAAGTGCCCGGCAATTCGTTCGCACCTACTCACCAGTGATCGACACTCAGCGGCGCGGGGAAGCACGAGTTCCACCAGGGACCCGCCCCAGGCAGTTACGGTATTTGACGCACCTTCTGGCGCCTGGGCACCTTGGCGACGGGAACCACTCCGCGACGCTGCCGAAGCAGGTTTTCGTCCTTCTTGTTCTCGCGAATTTCTAGTCGGCTAAGGATCCGATTCTGAGTATCCGGCGTCCAGTAGACCTCGAGATGCTTCCGAGCCCGCGTAATCGCTGTGTAGAAGATGCTGTGTGAGATGTTCTCCTCGTTGGCTTCCGTGATGACGACCTTCACCGAGTCGAACTCGAGGCCCTGCGCCTTATGGATCGAGACCGCGTAGGCGATCTGGAATGGCACGATGGTCGTCGTAGAGTCATCATCCTCATCCGTGTTTGGGCGCTCGATGACGTCGAACTGAACCACGGAGTCTCTGACGACGCGGAGGTTCGAGAGCATCACCTCCGTCGCTGTCACGTCGCGCCCGAGCTCAAGGTCGATGTCGAAGGTGATCTTCCCGGGCACCTTGCTGATCCCGACAATAGTGCCCTTCATGTTATTGAAGATCAGCGGACGGAAGCGATCCGTCTCATTGAAGAGCACCGGATCGCCAACTTTGTAGTCAGCTTCACCCCAGTCGTAAGCCGGGTTCGGGTTGCTTGCTTGAAGGAATCGGTTGACGTTATTGATCCCGTACAAGCCGTCGTAGTTGAGGCAGAGCACGATCTCGTCGGCACCGTGCCGCCTGAAAAGCGACTCCCCCAGCCCCTTGGAGTACTCATTCTTCGACAGCGATTCTTCGATCCGGTCGTCAAGGTCGCGCACACGATCCCAGAGGGTCAGGAGCGCCTCGTCTGTCGTGCGGAACGGGTGCGTCAGTTCGTGCACTGACTCCGGCGGGATGTAGGAGCGAATTGTGCCGAACCAGTTCCCGAACTCGATGGACTCGATCTGGTAGACATCACCGACCAGCACCAGCAAGTCGAAGTCGGTGTTGGCGAGCACCTCAAGGAACGCAGCGTTGCTGACCGTACTGCATTCATCGATGACTACGACATCGAAATGACCTGATGTGTCCCAGTCGCCCCGCACATGCTTCGAGATCGTGCTGAAGTGTGCGTTGGGAGCGTCGACGCGGCGCTTCAGGTTGTCGACGGCCGGATTGGTGTGCGCCAAAAAGAGCTTCCGCTCACTCTCGAAGTAGTTCGCGATGTGGTTGACCATCGTGGACTTGCCCGTGCCGGCCGCGCCGTAGATGAGAGCGACCTTCGAGCGGACGAAAAGCTCCCGCAGGGCATCAGCTTTGATCTCATCGTCAACCTTCTGCGGATTACTTTCCGGAAGCTTCGCATTTTCGTCGAGCCACGCGGCGACGTCGTCCGCATAGTCATCGACGCCACTCGAGGCGATCTTCTGGAGCTGCTCAATGATCTTTACCGTGCCATCCTCGTACCCGACGATGAATACGTGGCCGTTGGCGCGCTGGAGTTTGCGTGGAGCGTGCCGTGGCGTCGGTGGAAGAGCGGCATTGTAGCGTTTGATAAGGTCGTCGATGTCTCCGAGGTCTTCGAGGTCGCCTTCGGGTGTGTAGATTACGCCGTGCTGCTCGACGTTGATGCTTACCCGTCGCGCAAGTAGCTCGTGCTTCCTGGTTGAGGAATCGATGCTCGCCGCAAGGTCAGCAAACCTCGGATTGTGCTTCCGGGGCGACGTACAGAACGGCATGGTGTCGAACGGACGGCAGCCGCTTGAGACGTTCAGGCTCGAGAGCCACCCGCACTGATCAACGTCGTACTGCGCCTTAAGGATTTGGTTGTTCATCCGGAGCATCAGGTAGCGCAGGAGCCGGGCGCCCGGACGGTTCCGCTGGATGATTGCCCTTGCCGCGTCCAGTGCAGGGAAGATCAGTGGCGTCCGCTGGGCGCTTGCGAGGGTCCAGGTCTTCACCTGGCTGTACGCCGCGTCTGACGAGTCAATGAGGTCGAGCAGACTGTGACGCGTCAACGTTAGGTACTGCATCAGGTTGCGGTACTCAACTTGACCTGACTGCACCTTGGTCTGCTGGCCAAGGAGCCGAGCGAAGTTGTCGAACTCGCACGGACGGATCGACACCGACCAGTCGCGCACGATGATAATCGGCATCGTCTGACCAAGCACGTCGATCGAGTCGTTCGCGAGCTCGAGTTGCGCAGCGTAGTAGTCGCTCACATCAATGGCGGTAAAGCCGATGATCCGATCGAACTTGCTCGTCCGATTGTGCGCGAGACTAAAGGTGATCTCGTAGTAGATTCGGCCGCCAATGAAGAAGGGTCGCGAGCTGTTGATGTAGTAGCGCTCGGTCTTGCCAGTCAGCAGGTCGTGCTTTGATGCCTCGATCCGACCAGCGATCTTCTCGTAGTACGTGCGGAGTGCCGGATCCTCGCGAAGCGGGAACTGCTCAAGATTCCGGAGGATGTCCAGGCCAAGGTGCTGCTTCGCGAGGTCGCGCGTGCGTAGCAGGTACTCGTAGTACTTGAGCATCAGGCGCTCAGAGGGATCCCGATCGAGGGTGTAGTGCGAGACGCTGATCTGGAGCAGGCCGTGGAAGCGCATCAGCAGTCGATAACGGGCATCGCCGTTCACTGCGTCCCGGGCAGCATCAAACTGCGTCTGGTAGTTGTACGTTACCGACCGATCCGGGACGTGCGCGTAGACGATCAGGCCCTCGACCAAGTGGCGCAGGTATTGCAGCAGGTTCTGTGACAGGAACCCGCGGTCGGTTGTGATCACCGAGATGTTCTGGTCGATCGCGTTGCTCGAGTCCAGAACCTGCTGCTCTACCGTGGCCATACTGAACGACTTTCCGATAGGAAGTGCGTTGCTAACGTGCTGAGCGATCGCGGTCGCTTCCAGCGAGCGGTGTGTGACCTCACTCGACGGCCTCCTCCATCGTCAAGATCTGACGTGCGACAGCTGTCAAGTCGCGATTCCCCGCCACGGCCACGTCGATCTCGCCTGTGTAGACATCATTGTGGTCGCGGGCAGTGAGTTCCCAGGTGCCGTGAATCGACGTGAGCGAACGGTCCGCGACGACCAGCACGATCTCTTCGTCCTCGGACTCGTAGATTCCCCGTGGCCGCAACTCGCCCACATCCAGGTTGAGGTCGACCGGACCGCCGTTCTTGTAGCTAATCGAAGGCGGGACGTACGGCATCGCACCCAGCGTGTAGAGCTGGCTCATCCTTGCGTAGTTCGGGATGCCAAGTGATCGCTTCGTTGGTCCCCACTTGCGCGGTGGATGAGGCAACTTGAGGTCAGAGAAGTTGTCCGCCCACTCGGGTTTGCTGTAGTCGAAGGCAGAGATGTCCCCTTCGAGGTGAAGGTTTACCTCGACATCGTGGAAGAATGTCGTCGTTCGGTTTGTGATCCTGACGGTGGCTGGGCGAAGTTGTCTTGCTGCGATCTTGGGGAGCGCCGCTGTCCATGCCGCACGGAACTTGGATTCCCAACGGTCGATCGACTCGAGGTACTCCTCCTCAGAACGTTGCTCAGGTTCCATCAGGGTACTCGCTACTGGTGACAAGCCATCGAGGGCTATCTTGGACGCATATAGTCCAGCAAGACCAGCTCTCAGAGAAGCCGCATCCGTCGATCGCGGTTCAGGCCTCGGCATCGCATCGATGAGACGTGCACGCATCTTGCTCAGGTACTCGTCGACGGTGTTTTCCTCGTCAACAGTTATGGAGGCAATCTCACCGAGTACCTCGACTGCGAAGTCAACTTCGACTTGTGCTCCTGCTGAGCCACGCTGAATCAGAAGATCGAGCTCTTCAGAGTTCGCTTCCCGTGTTTCACCATCAGCACGGATGTAGACGCGACCATCTGTCAGAGAGTCACCACTCGCGCGGCACGGGAACGGACCCTGTCCGAGCTTCGGCGGATCCACGATGATCACAAGCACTTGGTTTTTCGATCCCTCTACAGGTACCCAAACGATGTCCCAGCGAGGTCCGGCTGCGCCGATGTACTTCTGGATAACCTTCGAGATCTCCATCATTTCGACTGGCGGTATGCCCGTGACAGCGCCCTGTGCCACGCCGATGATCATGACGCCGTACCCCTCGAAAGCCGTGGCCGCCACGTCCGGCATGCGGTTTGCTGCGCCGAGGATGAACTTCGCGATCTTTTCCTTGTCCTTCTTCGTCGATAGATTGAGCGTGCTCTTCAGTTCGAGGTAGTGCCGCTCGGCAAGGTCACCTTGTTCTGCAACTGTGGCGACAAGTGCTTGGGCTGCCAGAACGCCTCGCGGCGCACGGGTTGTGTCCAGCTCAGGCATCAGTCGGCCTCCCTCTTAGCGAACAGTTCCGCCTGCTCAAGCACCAGTTCGACCGCCTTAGCCTCAGCGTCCGGCGGGTAGTCGTAGCGCGCTAGCAGGCGACGTACCTTGGAGCGCATGGTGGCGCGGACGGAATCCTTCAGGTTCCAGTCGATTGTGACGGACTCGCGCACCGCTTTTACCAGCTTCTGGGCGATCTCCTTGAGTACCTCGTCGCCAAGCTCGAGCACGGCGGCATCGTTCTGCACGATGGCGTCGTAGAAGGCGACCTCGTCCTCGCGAAGCCCCAGTGCATCGTGACGCTTTTGGTCGTCACGCATTTGTTTGGCGAGCTTGACCAGTTCAGCGATGATCTCCGCCGTCGTCAGTGAGCGGTTCGTGTACCGGTTGATCGCCTCGTCGAGCAGCTCGGAGAACTTCCGCGCCTGTACAAGGTTGGTGCGCTGCACGGTGCGGATCTGGTCGTTGAGTAGTCGCCGCAACAGTCCCATCTGCAGGTTCGGCTTATCCTTCTCCGCGAGTGAGTCGAGGAACTCGTCACTGAGAATGGACAGCTCGGGCGTCTCGACACCGGCGAGCTTGTAGATGTCGACGACCTGTTCGGCGGCGACCGCCTCATTGAGTAGCTGCCCCAACGCGGTGTCGATCTCGACCGCACCGGAGCCGCCACGCCCCGAGTCGGGGTTCTGGATCTTCAAGATGGCCGCACGCACATCGGTGAACAGGCGCACATCGTTGCGGATCGCGGCCGCCTCGTCACGTGCTCCCGTCAAAGCGAAGGCCCTGGCAAGTGCGAGCACCTGGTCGTTGAACCGCTTCGTGCGGTCGGGGTCGGCCATGACGAAGTCGAGCACCTTGGCGCACTCAGCCAGGCGCTGGGAGGCGGTAAACGACGGCGAGGAGTCGTAGTCGACGCCGTGCAGAAGCCCTCGGATGATGTCGTGCTTCTCCAGCATGATGTCAACCATCTCGTCGATCGGCACGCCGGCCTGGTCCCGATCGGAGGGTGAGTACTCCTGGAGCGCCGCCTGGAGATTGGTGAAGACACCGATGTAGTCGACGATGAGGCCACCTGGCTTGTCGCGGAAGGTGCGGTTGACGCGGGCGATGGCCTGCATCAGCCCGGCGCCCTGCATGGTCTTATCGACGTACATCGTGTGCATGCTGGGCGCATCGAATCCTGTGAGCCACATGTCCCGGACGATCACCAGCTCGAGCTCGTCATCGGGATTCTTCGCGCGCAGCTTGAGATCCTTGCGGACATCCTTGGAGTGGATGTGCGGCTGGAACTCAGCAGGGTCGGCCGCCGACCCCGTCATGACGACCTTGATCTTGCCCCTGGCAGGATCATCCGAGTGCCAGTCCGGGCGAAGCGCCACGATTTTCTCGTAGAGCCGCACCGCAATGCGGCGGCTCATCGTGACGATCATGGCCTTACCGAACAGCGCTTCGCGCCGCTTCTCCCAGTGCTCGACAATGTCGCGAGCGATCAGGTCAAGCCGCGAATCCGCACCGACGATAGCCTCCAGTCGCGACCAGCGAGACTTCGCAGCCGTGGCGGCATCCTCCTCGACGGTCTCAGTGATCTCGTCCGCCAGCTCGTCGAGCGCGGCAAGGTCGTCATCGGACAGATCGATCTTCGCCAGACGCGACTCATAGAAGATCTTGACGGTCGCGCCGTCCTCGACCGCACGAGTGAGGTCGTACACGTCGATGTAATCCCCAAACACCGAGCGTGTGGACTTGTCACCAGACTCGATCGGCGTGCCAGTGAACCCTAGGTATGTAGCACCCGGCAGCGCATCGCGCATGTGCTTCGCCAAACCCGAACGCAAGCGTCCTTGGCGATCCAAGGATTCCCCAAAACCGTACTGGCTGCGGTGTGCCTCGTCGGCCACGACCACGACATTGCGGCGATCAGTCAGCACCGGGTTGGCATCGCCATCCTCACCGGGAACGAACTTCTGCAGCGTCGTGAACACGATGCCGCCCGACGCTCGCTTCAACTTCGCCCGCAGATCGGTACGGGTCGAGGCCTGTACGGGCGTCTCCGGCAGGATGCGGGCCGGAGCGAAGGTCTCACCGAAGAGCTGATCGTCGAGGTCGTTACGGTCAGTAATGAAGACGAGCGTCGGATTCGCCATGCGAGGATCACGCATGATCTTCGCGGCATAGAACACCATCTCGAAGCTCTTGCCTGACCCTTGGGTGTGCCAGACGACACCGCCACGACGATCGCCATCCGGCCGTGACGCCTGCACGGTCGACTCGACGGCGGCGTTCACCGCCCAGTACTGGTGGTATTTCGCCACGCGCTTGATGAGGACCCGCGTCGGCTGCCCGGTGGTCTTGTCCGTGGCGGTCTCGTCGCTGAAGACAATGAAGTTCTGCAGCAGATCAAGGAACCGCTTCGGCTCGAACACCCCCTTGATAAGCACCTCAAGAGCGGGGCGATCGCTCACGACCTCACACCCCTCAATCGTCTTCCACGGCGCGTAGTGTTCGAACGCCCCGGCATAGCTACTCATCGCCGCCGAGGTGCCATCGGAGATCACCGTCACGGCGTTTGGCACGAAAACCGACGGGATGTCGTGGCGGTATGTCTGCATCTGGTTCCACGCTGACTTCAACGTCGCGTACTCAGCAGCCGGGTTCTTCAGCTCCAGCAACGCCAGCGGCATGCCGTTCACCAGCACCAGGACGTCAGGCCGGCGATTCTTATTATTTTCTACAATCGTGAACTGGTTGACCGCCACCCAGTCGTTGTTCTCCGGAAGCTCGAAGTCGACCAGCCACAGCCGCATCGTGCGCAGCGCACCATCCGCATCCCGGTGCTCGACGGGAACACCCTCGGTGATGAGCTGGTGCAGGCGGTAGTTCTCATCGATCGGGCTCTGCGACTCCGCACGACGCACACGCGCAAGGGCGGCGTCGATCAGGTCAGGGGCAGTCCCTGGATTGATCCGTCGGATCGCCTCACGCAGTCGATCCCACAGGAAGACCTCCTCGTAGGAGTCACGCTCCGCTCCTGGCTCACCCGGCGCGATATCGGGGCCGTGCAGGGTGCGGTAGCCCAGCTCCGCGAAGTATTCCAGCGCCGCCAGCTCGACGGTGTTCTCGTTAAACGCGTTCACGATGCAACCTCCAACGTCGATTCATCCACCCAACGCGCCAACACACTCAGCACGGCCAAGTACTCCAAAGCTTGCTGCTCAGACATCTCCTGATCAGCTTCATGCGCAAGCGGATTACGGATACCAGCGAAAACACCCTCGGCAAACATACGAGCGCCACGCTGCACGGACTTGAACGTGCTGCTGCCGTCGTTCTTCATGCGGTAGAGACGGGGCTTACCTGCTGCAGGCGCTTGCTCGCTGAACGCCTGGTTGAATAGATCCGTCTCGCTCACATCGCGGCGACCGAGTTTGTTCTGCGTCTCGGCATTCAGCTTGCGAATCGCTCCCTCGACCGCCTCACGGTAGTGTCCCGAACGCCACAGAGACGAGGCGCCGTCCCAGATCCATGAGTGCAACTTTGCGGCCGACAGCTCTGGTGCGTCATCCCCAAGGTTTTGCTCAATCTCGGCTTTGCGTTCCAGTAGAGATTTCGCGCGTAAGCAAAGCGGACGCACTTGCTTCCATTCACCCGTAGCGCTGCTCAGCAACGCCAAGTTGGAGAGTACACCGATTGGGAGTACTCGACGAACGATCATTTCTACAACTTGTAGCTGCTGGGTGATCTCCTCGGAAGAAGCTGCCGTCTCGTAGAAGTCGATGAGTCCGGCCTTATCTACATTTTTCTCGGCCGTCATTTCAATGAAGCGATCGAGTTCTTGAATGGCCCATTCGGTGTTGAGGCTGGTCATGATGTGGCCTCTTCGTTCGGTATACGTATACGCCCGGAGAGCAGTTCGGGAAGAAGGACGCTGTGGAGCGCAGTCAGACGCTCCGACTCGACGCGCAGGCGCTCGGCACGCATCAGCAGCGCGAGCGTCGATTTCTTTACTTCTGGGGCGACACTCCTGAAATCAGGCACTTCGATCGCAAGCACGTCATCAGGCCTCACCCGCTGGTGGCTTCCCGATGTACCAGTCACACGCTTCGGTAGTTCTTCACGGAAGAACGGATCACGAAGCGCAAGCCATACTGCCGCTAGCTCCAGCTCGTTCTCAGCCGTCACGACCAGAAACTCAGTAGATGCAAGTGCCGGGACCTCTGACGCACCGGAAACCCACCACGTTCGATTGAATCGCGGGTTGAGCCGTGAAAGGAGAATTGCGCACTGCGGCACTCTGAGCTTGTTGCTCATGATGGTTGATGCAGCGACCCGCTCGGGTCGAGCCCCGGAGTCGAACGCCGGAAGGCTGAAATGTTCAACAACCGCATCGCCCAGCTTGGACGGGTTCACCGACTCCTTGAACGAGATTGCGATGGTTCCCAGCGGGGCGATCGGAAACTCTCCGCCGAGCTTCTCTGAGTGCGCATCGATCAGATCAAATATAAAAGCAATGGCGCGCCGGTTCGACTCGATCTTATCGTCGAGCGTACCGAGCGTCGCGGCGATGGCGCGCTGCTCGGAGAGCGGCGGCACAGGCACTTGGATCGCCGCAAGGGATGCCTGGCTTAGCTTTGGCTGCGCCGAACCGGTGACGTAGCCCGAAATATCGGACGCCTCAAGTGCATAGGACAAGTATCGCGTGTCATTATCGTCGTTTCCGCGAAGCACGTGCGCATGGTTATTGACCCAAAATCTCCCATCGGCCAAGAACGCAATGGGGGTATTCCGACTCCGAAGATTCTCACCGTCCTCTGCGACAAGCAGATGAAGACCTTCAAACAGATATTCGTCAACATAATCCACAACACCGCTGGCACCGTAATATGGATAGGGCCCAGCGTGGCGATCAGACGCCTTGACCGGGACACGTTTTCGATCGAGATTTATTACAAGTTCACCGATTGATCGGTATTGGAGCCGTGTCATGAGTCCAGCGCCTCCAGCCTTCGTTGAACCTCATTCTCCAGCTCGTGCCCACGCTTGAACTCCGCGAACAGCTCGTTAGTGAGGCGTTCAATCTTCTCGTCGATCGGTTCGTTGTCGGCCTCGGCCTCGGCGGCACCGACGTAGCGGCCAGGCGTGAGGATAAAGCCGTGTTTGGCGATCTCTGCCAGCGAGGCGGCTTTCGCGAAGCCGGGCACATCCTCGTATCCACCATCGTGGTTGCGCCAAGCGTGGTAAGTATCCGCGATTTTCGCAATGTCGTCATCCGGCAGCACGCGTAGGCGGCGCGACTCCATCGTGCCAAGTTTACGGGCGTCGATGAACAGTACCTCGCCGCGCCGCTCGCGGTGGCCATTGCCGTGCCGGGCCCTGGAGACGAACCACAGTGAGACGGGGATGCCGGTGTTGAAGAAGAGCTTGTCAGGCATCGCGACGATACAGTCCACGAGGTCGGCTTCGACGAGCTTACGGCGAATCTCACCCTCGCCACCGCTCTTCGACGACAAAGAGCCGTTCGCAAGAACGAAACCCGCCGTGCCCCTCGGGCTCAGGTGGTGAATGAAGTGCTGCACCCAAGCGAAATTGGCGTTTCTCTGCGACGGCGTGCCATATTTCCAACGATGATCGTCCGCCAGTTTGGGGGCCCACCAGTCAGAGATATTGAAGGGTGGGTTGGCGATGACAAAGTCCGCGCGCAGGTCCGGGTGCAGGTCGTCCGTGAACGAATCAGCTGAGCGCGACCCCATGTCCGCCTCAATACCCCGCAGCGCGAGATTCATTTTTGCAAGCTTCCACGTGGTGTCTGTGAACTCTTGGCCATAGACGGAGATATCGGTGCGCTTACCACCGTGCGCCTTCACGAATTCCGCCGATTGCACGAACATCCCGCCAGAGCCCGCTGCGGGGTCGTAAACCCGGCCTTTGTACGGCTCGAGCATCTCGACCAGCGTCTTCACCACCGAACGCGGCGTGTAGAACGCTCCAGCATCCTTGCCGGTCTCCTTGCCGGCAAACTGGCCGAGGAAGTACTCGTACACACGGCCGAGCACGTCGTCGGCACCGTGATCGTCCGTCTCTGTGAAGCCGATCGAACCGATCAAGTCAACCAGCTCGCCCAAGCGTCGCTTGTCGAGGCCATCGCGCCCGTAGTTGCGCGGGAGCACACCACGCAGGGAAGAGTTTTCTTTCTCAATGATATCCATCGCCTGGTCGATTTGCTGCCCGATTTCGGGCTGCTTCGCCACCGACTGGATATAGCCCCATCGCGCCAGCTCCGGCACCCAGAACACGTTATGGCTGGTGTACTCGTCGCGGTCTTCGAGGAAGTCAGGCAGCCGCTTCGGCTTGATGCCATCCGCGGCGAGCTCGGCCTCGAGCGTCGCCCGTCGCTCTTCGAAGCGGTCGGAGATGTACTTCAGGAACACCAGGCCCAGCACGACATGCTTGTACTCGCTCGGTTCTTGGTTGCCGCGTAGCTTGTCGGCAGCCTCCCAGAGGGTCTGCTCGAGTGTCTTCGTCGGTTTCAACTTCGCGGCTCGTGCCATGCTGTGGGTCTCCTCTGCGCCGCAGGGCGCGTCTTAAGTTGTGTTCTCGGGGCGTGCCCTACGCTACCGACGACCACTGACGGGACTGCCCCCTTGTCGTTGGACATGGGGTGGTTTATGCGGCGGTTGCCAGCATAGTGGTTTGGGTTTGTTTCTCGTAGTTGGTTGGGGGTAGGTAGCCACACTGGAGGTGGCGGCGCATGGTGGCGCATGGTGTTGTAGCGGGTCAACCATTTGAAGCTCTGGCTGCGGCAGGTGACCTCTTCGGGCCAGTTCCTACGCTGATGACCAGATCGGGTGTGGGCGTGTCAGATGGTTTGTGTAAGCGGGGTGGTCTCGTCTCGAAGGAGAACAGACTGTGACTATGACGAAGGCGAATCCGGATCGTGAGGAGCGGCGCCGGAGGCAGAAGGAGATCGCCGACCAGCTCAAGGCTTCGGGCGCGTTGGATGAGATCTTCGCGAAGATCGATGCCGGCGAGGCCCTCACGGGCGAGCAGGGCCTGATCGGCGGGATGCTCAAGGCTGCGCTGGAGCGTGGTTTGGAGGCGGAGTTGACCGAGCACGTCGGCTACGAGCGCGGCGCTGTGGAAGCGTCGCTGCATGAGAACTCCCGCAACGGTATGTCCCCCAAGACCGTCGCGACCGAGATCGGTGACGTGGAATTGGCGATCCCGCGAGACCGGAACGGCACGTTCACGCCGATGCTGGTGCCCAAGGGTCAACGGCGCCTGGACGGGCGATGGCATGATCATCTCGCTCTATGCCGGCGGCATGACGCTGCGTGATATCCAGCACCATCTCGCCTCCACGATCGGCACCGAGATCAGCCACGAGACGATCTCGAAGATCGTCGACCAGATCGGCGAGGAGATCCTGATCTGGCAGCAGCGGCCGCTGGAAGCGCTCTACCCGGTGATCTTCCTCGACGCGATCGTCGTCAAGGTCCGTGACGGCGGGCACGTGCGCAACAAGGCCGCCCATCTCGCCATCGGCATCGACATGGACGGCATCAAGCACATGCTGGGCATCTGGGTGCAGCGAACCAGGGCACGACGTTCTGGGCGGCCGTCTGCGCCGAGCTCGCCGCCTTCGAGGCGACCGAGCTGGGCAGGCGCTACCCCTCGACCAGCAAGGCATTCCGTGACGCGTGGGAGCGGTTCACGCCCTTCCTCGCGTTCCCGCCCGAACTGCGGCGCGTGATCTATACGACCAACTCGATCGAGTCGCTCAACTACCAGCTGCGGAAGGTGACCCAGGAACCGCGGCCACTTCCCCAACGATCACGCGGTCGTCAAGCTGCTCTGGCTGGCGATCTGCGACATCGAAGACAAACGAGCGCGCGACCGGGCGAAAGAGCGAGGTCTCCGCACCGAGCAACACAAAGCACCCGGACACCTCGTCGAGGGCCAGGCCACGACGAACTGGAAACAAGCACTGCAACAACTCTCACTGGCCTACCCCGACCGCATCAACCCCCACCTCTGACCACCATGACCACGAACGCTTACACAAAGAACTTGACAGGCTCCGGCCGCGCGCCGGCCCCAGTGGGTGAGTCCCTGCACGACAGGTGGCACGCTAAGCTGCGATCCCTTGACTGGCACCGCATTTCCCGTCGCCCTGGGCAGAAACCTGTTGGCGATCCCCATCGCCCGGGTCGTGGTGCCCGGCATCAGGCCGCGCACCCGATACGCCATCCACGCCAGCGGAGTGACAGTCACCAAAGGCTTCCCCGCCAAGACACCATCGACCATGCGCCGAGCGGCCCGCGTGGAGTTAGCCGAGATCAAAGGCGCTGAGGCTGCCACGCTAAACCAATTGTGTTCGGCAGTGGCGTTGCCGATAAAGGCGGCCTGGTCGTGGGAACCGGTGCGCATGAGTCCGGGAACGATGCTCGTCGCCGTCACGCCAGTGCCCACCAACTCAGCGGCCAGCCCGTCAGTGAAGCCCAGGGCTGCGAACTTGGCTGTGGAGTATGGCAGCAGATGGGGCGGGCTCACGACGCCACCCACGAAGGCGACCACGCCGATGCGTCTACGACGACGCTCCCGCATCGACGGAAGAACGCTCCACGCCACGTTGATGGGCCCCTTGGCCATGATGTCGAGCGCTTGATCGAAGTGCTCCAATTCTACGTCTGCGGCAGGCCCCACCTGAATGATGCCGGCCACGTGAATCGCCACCTCGATGGGGCCATAGCCATTCGAAATCTCGTTGACCACGCGCTGCACGCCCTCGCGGTCAGTGACGTCCATGACATGGATGGATACGCGTTCCTCGAACTCGGACGCTGCACGCTGCACGCTGCAGAGCAGCCTCATCACGAGCGCACAAAGCTACGTGATGGCCACGCCGATGAAGCTGGCGAGCAATCTCCAGTCCGAGGCCACGCGAACCGCCAGCAACAAGAGCAACGGGCACGACGGTCATCAGGGGTTCCCTCGCTGTTCTGCCATGACTTTCAGGACGGTCCTCATGTTGCCGTCATCAAGACCTAACTTGATCCATCGTCCCCACACCTGTGTCCCGGACGCGCACCTTCTGGCTCAACCTCGCCGCACGATTGCTGCGGCGGCCTTGAGGCCGGAGGCCGCTGCGCCGTCCAACGACGCATTACCGAACTGGTCCCCGCACACCAGCGCGCGCCCACGGCGCTCGATGCCGGCGGTCGACCTGTGCCGCCCGGGAGCCACGGCTGGGACGGTCTCGGCCAGATCATGGCGGGCGACCAGGCGCCAAGCGGCCGTGTCGGTCTGGTAGATGTGGGCGAGCTGCGAGCGCACGGCTCCCTCGTCGACCTCGCGAGGGTCGCTACCGGGAGCGTCTGCCAGAGTCAGCGCGGCCACCAGATGCTGACCGGCGGGGGCATACTCGGGTGCCAGGTTGCTGACCACCGTAGTGGTGGCCACCTGGGCCTCACCTGAGCCATCCAGGTGGATGGCCGCGGTGTCACTTGGAGATTTAGTCGTAGCGAACCAGAAGGTGCACGTGGCATTCACCTCAGGGACGGGGCCTCCGGCGAGCTGAGCTGTCGCTGCGGGGCCCGCCGCCACGACCACGTGACGCCCGGCAAACTCACCTGCGCTGGTGGCGAGGGTTCCTGTCTCTAGATCGACGTGCTCGACAGTCGTACCCAATCTCACGTCAAGGCCCTCGGCCATCAGCCGCGGCAGGGTGCGCATCCCACCGCTGGGGAGGCCCGGGGTCCCGACTGCGAACATCGCGAGCAGCCAGGACACGAATCGCGCCGAGGTGGACTGATCACGCTCGCACAGGACGCCTGCCAGGAAGGGGTCAATCACCTGCCGCCGCAGGGGCCCGGTGAAACCGCTGGAGTCAAAGTTCTCGCCGCGTGGCCTGTCCCGGACCACCGGCCGCGCCACGGCTGCCAGCAGGGCGAAGTCTCCCGGACGGACCAGCCCTGACGCCAGAGCGGCAGGCAGACGGCCGGGGCGGCGGCTTGGGTCATTCAGTTCCACCAACCTGTCGCCGGTGCGCACCCGCACCTGTCGCGGGAAGGAACGCAGACCGAGCCGGCCCATCGGGACCACCTTGCGCAGATTGGGGTAGGCAGGGTTCAGGACCTGGAATCCACGGTCCACAACGAAGCCGTCCACGTCGTCGCTGGTGACTCGACCTCCTACCCGTTCGGCTGCCTCCAACAGCACGACATCCAGCCCGAGGCGGGCCAACTCACGGGCGCAGGACAAGCCAGCGACGCCGGCACCCACCACCACCACATCATGTGCGCTCTCGGGCATCAGTCCTCATCCTGTCCTGTCGCTCGTTTTCTTCAGGATAGTGGCCCTCAATGTGATCCGGCTGGGTCACTGGTTCATCGTCGAGGGTTCCTGCGCAGAAGCTCAGCGGTGAGCGCGGCCGCGAACCCGGTCCAGGCCGCATAGGGTGCCAGCACGACGCCGCGCTGGATTCGGGACTTCCATACTCGCCGCACCAGATCGGCTGAGCTGGCTGCTAGCGCTGCCGCGACGCCAGTGGCCAGCGGAAGATTGCGGGAGCGGAAGAAAACCCAGGACCAGCTCGCATCCAGGGCCAGGTTGGCGGCCAATGCTGCGGCGTAAGGTTTGACGTCATCGTCCTCGAAACCCTCCAGACGGTCGGCCAAGTGCAGGGCGGAGACGAAGGCGATGTCGGCGTACAGCATGGTCCATACCGGACCGAAGGCCGCTGCCGGCGGCTGCCAGCACGGCTTGCGCAGGCTGCGATACCACAACGAGTTGGGACGGGTGGCGATGCCACCGGCCACGGCAGTGGCGGTGACTACCGCGCCCACCACCGCGATGGTGCGAGCAAATTTCCACGAGTCAAGATCGCGGGACGCCTCGCGTACTGAGTCGTCGAAACCGGTGGTGCCGCCCTTCGGGGGCCCACCAGCAGGTCCAGATCGTTCTCCTTGACCACGGTGTCGTGCAGCATCGACCCCACCAGCGGTGCGGCGAGCTTCGCTTCAATTGGCGTGATCAGGCCGATCCAATGACCAGCCAGCCGCGGGGTCATGACCGGAGCTGTGGCCACCGGGCGCGGCCCAAGGCCCCTCACCCGGGCATAGCGCTGCATCATCTCGGCATAGCTGAGCCGGTCGGGGCCGCCCACGTCGAAGGTGCGGTTCACCTCCGCCGGGAGGTCCGCAGCAGCCACGAGGTAGTGCACGACATCGGCGGCGTCGATGGGCTGGATCTGGTTGCGCAACCAGGCCGGGCCGCCAGCAGCGGGGAGCCGCTCGGTGAGCGTGCGCAGCATGTCGAAGGATGCGGAGCCGGCGCCCATCACCACGCCGGCGTGGATGGCGGCGGTCGGGACGCCGCTGCCCATCAGAACCTCGCCGACCGCCACCCGGCTAGCCAGGTGTTCGCTGAGATCCTCCTCGCCGGGGTGCAGGCCACCCAGATAAACGATCCGCTCCACACCGCTGCCCGCAGCAGCTTTGGCAAAAGCCTCCGCAATGGAACGCTCGGTTTTGGCGAAGTCCCCGTCGCCGCCCATTGAGTGCATCAGAAACCAGGCCACCTTGGCCCCCGCCATGGCGCGAGCGAGGTCCTCGTCCGACTCGGCGTCGCCCTCAACCACCTCAACGCGTTGCCGTACAGAGGCCTCCAGCTTCGACGCATCGCGGACCAGCACCCGCATCGACCAGCCCTCGTCCAGCAGGCGCTCCAGCACCAGACCTCCGACGTATCCTGTGGCACCAGTCAGCATTCCCGTACGATTGCCCATGGTGACAAGAATGCATGAACACAACACTCTGCGCCCGGGTTCGGGTGAACCGCTTACTCGATCGAGAGCAGCCGATGACCTCCCCACCCTTCGCCAACAAGATCGCCAGCGCTGGCCCCGTCGCTTCCAATGCGTTGCAGGATGCCAGCCCGCGGCGCCGGGTAGTCAGTGCCGCCAGCCGACTCCTGCACTGAACCCTCTCCAGGACCATCCATGACCACACTGATCTGGCTTCGCGACGACCTCCGTCTGGCTGACCACCCGGCTCTGACGGCCGCCTGCGCGGCAGCACACGGACCCGTGGTGGCACTGTGGATCCACGAAACCCGCAGGACCGATGAAGAAAACAATCGGCACGGCCCGCGCCCGCTCGGTGCGGCCGCCCGGTGGTGGTACCACCGCAGCCTGCAACAGCTGGCGCCACGGCTTGCCAACCTGGGCATTCCACTCGTCCTCGCCCGGGGTGATGCCGCGAACGTCATGCGCCGAGTCGTGGACACCGTACAACCCACGTGCGTGCACTGGACACGACGCTACGCCCCGGCAGCCTGCCGATTGGACGCCGCCATCAAGCAAGAGTTGAATTCCCGCACCGAAGTGCACAGCCACCCCGGCAGTCTGCTCGTCGAACCCTGGCTGATGCAGACGGCCAACGGCTCCCACTACCAAGTTTTCACACCTTTCAGCCGGGCCGTAGCCGACCTGCCCCTCGGTGCCCTCCTGCCCGAGCCCTCACCGGTCGACGCACCGGACGGTGCGGCCACAGCCCTCTCCACGTTGCGGGAGGACGGTGTCCTGCAGAACTTGGAGGACCTTGGCTTGCTCGCCGACGGCCCCGCCTGGTGGGACGACACCCTCGAACAGCACTGGGAGCCCGGTGAATTGGCAGCCCGGCAGCAACTGGACGCCATCGACGGCTGGTTGCCCGGCTATGCCAAACGCCGTGACCTGCCCGGGGAGGAAAGATCCACCAGCAGAATCTCGCCGAGGCTGCGGTGCGGGGAATTATCGCCGCGCCAAGCCTTGACCGCAGCCCGTAGAAGCACGGCCGCGGGCGAGGACATCGCCGCTTGGACCAGGCAACTCTACTGGCGCGAGTTCTGCTGGCACCTGCTCCACTACCGCGGAGATCTGGAGGACACCCCCATGCGTTCAGCTTTCGCGGAATTCCCTTATCGTCCCGACGACCACTTGGCGCGGGCCTGGCGACAGGGCCGCACCGGCATCGACCTCGTCGACGGCGGAATGTGGCAACTATGGCAGGCCGGCTGGATGCACAACCGGGTGCGCATGGTCGCTGCATCGCTGTTCACCAAGAACATGCTCCAGCCATGGCAAGACGGCGAGCAGTGGTTCTGGGACACTCTCGTGGACGCAGACGAGGCCATCAATCCTGTCTCTTGGCAGTGGGTGGCCGGCAGCGGCGCGGACGCTGCGCCCTACTTCCGCATCTTCAACCCTGAACTCCAGCGCTCCCGGTTCGACCCGCGCAGCTGCTATGTCGAGCGCTGGATCCCGGCGGGACTCGATCGGCCTATCGTGCCTGTCGTCAACCTGGCCGAGTCGCGACGCGAGGCGCTGGCCGCTCACCAGCAAGTAAGTGCGGCATCCGCAGCCGATGCCAGGCCTGAACGTGGTTGAGGTGGGTGTCCACGGGATGACACGGTTCGTGGTGGAGTTTGAATCGGCCCTGCCACCCGAAGAGCTATGGAGAAAACTGTGGGAACTGTCGCGGCACAGCACGGCAGTGTCCTTCACCAAGGTGAGCAGCGACGATGGCTCCGCCTTGCGTGCAGGAAGCCATTTCGTGGCGCGTACCGCTCTGGGCCCGCTGCGGTTCGACGATCACATGCTCGTGAACAGGTGGCAGCCACCGAACTACGCGGTCATCATCAAGACCGGACCGGTACTCACCGGCACCATCCACGCGAGCATCGAGGCAGTGGGCACCGGAAGCCGTCTCCACTGGGAACAAGACTTCAGCGTCCGCGGTGTGCCGGACGTCCTGGCAACGCTCGTGAGAAAGCCGGTGGCCGTCGGCTACTCCCGGGTGCTGCGTCGTATCACGGGCTGAGTTCTGACGGCACTAAGGCCACTGGGAGCCTTGTGTGTGGGTGGCCCTGGCGCAATACACCCCCAACACCCCCGTTGAACTTCGTCCACCTGCCGCTCGAACCATTGGCAGGCCCGTCATCAAGAACCGTCGCGCGACCAAACGTGTCCGCCAACGCGTGGTGGAGCTGTACCAGTCGGGACGCTCAGCCCGATACGTGGCGGGCGAGGTTGGCGTCAGCCGCACCACGGTGCTGAATATTCTGATCCAGTCTGGAGTTGAGCGCAGACCTGTAGGCCCTGTGCCGCGAGCTATTTGATCTCTAATCAACGCCACGCCACATTTCCTTGTGGATATCACGCATCACGAAGCATGAATCCCACCAAGCCACTTGCTCTATAGCTCCAGGGACGGGTGGCTTCTGGCAACCTCAGTCCACCAACTCCCCGACCCTTACGTCCAAGGTCTCGGCGAGGGCCAAGAGCGTCCGCAGCCGCGGATTCATGGGTGTGCCAGGTTTGGATTCGCCCTTCTCGAACTTCTGGTAGGTGAACGTCGAGATGCCAGCGGCGTGAGCAACAGCTTCTTGGCTCATGCCCTTGGCCAAGCGGGCACGTTGGAGCCTGAGGCCGAGGGCGCGGGCGTAACGCCACCAGTCCTCGTCGGTTCGGTTGGCCTGGCCCATGAAGTCCAGCGTTCCGACAGCCCACCCTCATTACCACCATACATGTATGGTAATATTTAGAGGACAAGGTCAATCTCGCCGAGACCGAACCCCACCACGACGGAAGGAGACCGCCATGGGTGGCGACTGAGTAATCCACTGTGACCGCGCAAGACGCGCCCTGAGCGCACAAGTCGCCCGCTATGCCGCTTGGCGGTGGCGGGCGTCCCTCTTGATCTTCGACGCAGCGTGCTCGCCATCTTTGTGCGCTGGGTTGGTGCGAGCAGCCGGCACGGAACGTTTTGGTGCTTCGGGGTGTGAGGCCTCGGCTGCGGCTTGTGGCCCAGTGATCGACCCTTCGTCCGCCAATGTCCAGGCGAACACCAGGCCCGCACGTGGAAACAACCAGCCGTCGTAGCGGTAGCGAAGCGCTGAAGCATCAGCTTCCTCGGATACCCGACCTCCATCGCCGCGGGACGCAAAGTCCATGACTCGCATGGCAGCAACTACTGCTGGGTCATACTTCATCTCAACTTCGAGCCCCTTTGTCGGCCGGTCGATGTCAATATGGACAAGTCGTCCGTCGCGCGGTGTCTTGGTCTTGAACGTGAACGACACCACCACTGGTTCACCCTGACGGACCCGCTCTTCGCCAAGGTCCACCACATAGATCTGCGAGACATCGTCCGTTTGCCGCTCGAAGGGCAGCTCCACGCCATCGACGGTGAATTGGGTCAGACTGAACACCTCAGGATCGTTCACCTTGAACCCCGGAGAAGGCCGACGAAACCACACGCTCGTCTCCCCACGCTCAGCCACCATCTGGTCATACCGCTGCCGGTCTGAGACCACGGCAAACTTCCGGAACCGGTGCTTGGGCACCACCGTGTATTCCCAGCGGACCAGTAAGTCAAAGAAAGGGTTAGGAGCTATGCTCCTAACCCTAGGTATACCTAGGGTCGCGTCGACTCGTGCGTCATACCAGCGTTCCTCAGCCGTGATCGCCTGGTGCTTGATGTCTCCATAGACTTCCCGCCCGAAAGCCGCATCACCAAAGCGCATACCCAAACTGTTGACCGCCAACTCGTCCAACAGCCGGGGCGTGGCAATACGCCTGAGGTCCTCCGCGTCGAAGCGGAATCCCTCGATCACCGCATCCCGCATGGCCGGCGCTTCATCGTGAATGATCTGGCGGAACTGGCGAGTGGTAGCGGCTTCTTGATCTTTGCGGAAGGAATACTCAAACAGCGTACCCAGCAGCCCAGCACCAAACAGTGTGCCGCCTAGCTCACCCAGCGGCAAAGCATGTAGCCAGGACCAGTCACCGAGATTGAGGCCAGAAAGCCAGCCGTTCAGCATGATGAGCAGCACACCAGCCAAGGTCAAGACTGTTGCCAGCAGCGCCGCTTTGGTCTTGCGGAGACGAGCATGGAGCGATGGCTTATTGTTAGGATTTGGGTGCGGCATTGGTGGTTGTGATTATATACCAGAATGAAGTGCCTGCATAGGCTTTATGCTATTGCCTAGAGCAGTCATTTCGCGGTAAAATAGATACTAGAAAGGGGCGAATATACGATGCAAGAAGGTTTACAAGAAATAAAGGAACTTATTACACGCGAGGTGGGTTCGCTTAAGAGCGAGGTCACATCTATTTGCAAGCGACTCGATGCGCTTGAAGAGGGCCAGACCGGACTACGCGAGGAGATCGAGGCAGTAAAAACTGATCTCAAGGCGGAGATCAGCAGCGTGCGGGCCGAGCTCAGTGATACGAAGAGTGAGCTCAAGGCAGAGATCAGCGACGTGCGAGGCGAACTCAAAGCGGAGATTAGCAATGTGAAGAGCGAGCTCAAGGTGGACATCGGCGCCGTCAAGCTCGAGCTGCGGGAAGAAAGCGGCAAAACGCACGAGCGGCTGGACAAGATGGACGAGCGGTTTGAAGACATCGATGAACAGCTCGAGACGCTTACTACCTCAGTCAACGCGACGCAAGAAACGGTTCTGCGGACGCGCGATCATATGGATAATCGCTTCGAACGGGTGGAGGCGCGGATGGATCACGCCATCGCTGACCTGAAGGTAGCGCGCTCCGACATTAGTGCTCTTCGCCATGACCTCCAGGTGGAAGAAGAAAGTCGCGGACTTTCAGACGCAACACTGTTCGTAAGTCAGCGGGAAACTAACCAAAACCTAGAGAAGCGAGTCGCCGCCCTGGAAGCCCAGTTCTCGGCGCTGCGGGAGCGAGCAGCGTAGTCAGGCAGGGGGTTCCGCCACGCCCTACGAACCTTGCCCCGCCTACCCCTCCAGCCGCAGCGCCTCTTGTAACTGCTCCACTCGGATAGGATGGACCTCTCTAAGTCGTTCGCACTCTTTCGAGCGCTCATATCAAAGCAGAGAAAGCGAATTTACGGAGCTACTCATAGGAACGATACGACAGCTCTCGACCTAGCAGTGGCTCACTCCATATTGGTAAGTACAACTATTCTCAACAGCCGAGAACGCAGGGCAGCTCAAAATGGAATACTAGATTGAGAGCATATTCTGGGCACAGTAGATAGTAGCCAATCAAGGAAGATTTCGACGGACATCAAGACCTAGAAGTGAGCAGAGAGCATAAAAATCTGAAACAATTGCAAGCGACCCTCGTAGAGTTACATCGGAAATATACCCGATATCATCATATCCAGCTTCAATAATATGCTCCCTATTGCGTGAATCACCAATACGGAGCCCAGCTCGCGCCTCAAGCGTAGCACGTGTAGGAATCAGAGTTAAAACAGTGACCCGAAGACCAAGGGAACGAAGATTCTCAATAATGTGACGGTGGCGAATACCATCTATAATTAAATTGCTTCCAGAGCGGGGATTGGCAATCTCGACAGTGGCGCTCCATAAAGCCTGCCAGTTATTCATGGCATAATATTGTCCAGCATCCTGAAGCTGCTCGATAGTTAAGTCTTCACGTGCGAGCATACGCAGCCCAGCACTGAATGACGATCGCGAGCTTGAATGCGCCACGGCCGCTAAACGATCGCCGACATATGTCTTTCCGGCCAAGGAGGGTCCGGCAATCAATATAAATCTCTCAAAAGAGCCCGTAATCAGACCGTTCAAAGGTCACCCACCCTCGCTGATCTCGTTTGCTAAGTTTGATTGGAACAAGAGTTGCAACTTCGCTTACCCCGATAAAGCTAGCGAACCTCTTGCCCTTCCGTTTTTCCCAAAACTCAGGATCCAAATACGCCGCGACTGGGAGCGAAAAGCGCTCTTTAAGGCTACAGATCGGCGTAAGAGTCAAGTCATAATAATTTATCTGGATGGCGACGAACATAGCCACAACTACAGTCCCAGGTTTAGCGGCCAAGATCAAATCTCCATCATGGACGGTCCCCCACGGGGCAATGCGGTGCCGAGAGAAGCGTGATTCGATAGTCTTTTTCCCGCAGACCAATGAGTCCAAGAATGTCGGAGTAAATATAGCAAGATGCAAGTTACCTCCGCTAGAGAAACAGTTTTCGACAGCCAAGCAGAGACGCTCCGGACACTCAACAGGAAAAGCGATACCGCGAGCAGAAAAGAAGTCAGAGGGATGCTTAAGGGTCGTTTCATACTGCATAAGAAAGATGCTCCATAATATCATTCATGATAACATGGCTTGACTTCTCTGCAGAGTCAATTGAAAGACCGTGTTCTTGAAGAATATCTATACACGACCGGAGACAAAGTCGCGCGCAAATTAACTGCTTCTCAATCTCCCTAAGAACAGAGAGAGCCGTATCAATAGATGAGCACGTAAAAATACGGTTCCCTGAGGTCCAGATGCCCACATTACTACGCACTGGATCGCGCCTACTGACACTGGGGGCAAACCCGGTGAGAGTAAGGGTTGAGAACGTTGTCTCGTTAGCAGACGGAATTGCTCGGATTCTAAAGCGTAAAGGACCGATGCGGCGCTCGAGCCATTCAGTGTTATCTGAAAGTTTGTAGTTTTCTTGGGTCTGAAGAGAATTGTACTCAAAGATTAGTAGATCCCCTAGGCGCCAGTCAGCCGGTATTCTCTGACTCACTTGACTATTCAACGTCACCCATTCAAAGTGAGGCGTTTCGTAGCGAACAAAATTGGGACGAGTTACTACGTGATGGTAGCCAAGGACAAGAAGCTCCGCCAATAGGTGTTCACGTTCAGGGAGCACGCCAGGACGAGTAAGTTCGGCTGGTTGCGCGACGAAGACTTTTGCGCCTTTTCGGAGGTGTGATCTGGCAATCTTAAGAAAATCCACAGTATCCTCGGGGTACCAGGGAGGATCGATTATCGCCACATCAAAAGCGAAGCCTCCACTGTCAATTGAATGCGCACCATGATGGACTGCATTCCGATCATAGAGCCAGTGATGCCCAGAGTTCGGAAATGCCTTCAAAGCAGCCTTGTAGGTGGAAGGTGACCCAAAATGGAGAAAACGCGACTCACGTGAGCCTTGCCTGACCGCGAGATCAAGCAGCTTCGCAACCGCTGGCCGACTATATCGCCAGTCACCATCAAGCACATGGGGAAAGAAATTCTCTCTGATGGGAACGTCCCACCCCTCTGACCTAGCGTGCCAATCACAATCGATATACTTTTCTCCAAGGATGTCAAGCACCGAAAGCAAACTAGTCGGATAGCACCCTTTTGCAGATCTCAGTATGCAAGGCTTGCAGGTCAAATTTAGAGAAGAGACGTACTCAATTATTTCCTTGGTGAACACATCATCCGCGAGGTCAACCTCCATGACTCTTCTCCCGTAGATCCCAGTCCGTTATCGGTCTTGCCAGTTCCTCAGAGCGAAAGCGTCTTATTAGTTCATTATTCCAAGCATCTACAGCTTCCAGTTGTGTCTCAAGCGCAACCTCAGTAAGGGAATTGAGTTTACGATTATGCATGACCTTGAAAGGGAGGATCTTAAGAGGCACGGTGCGCAAGGGGAGTTTCGGGTGAATATCCTGAAGACGGTCAACAAACTCACGTATCTCCTCAACAACTCGCCCCTTCCCTTGACCCGTCAATGTCACATAAGCAAACATATCAACACCTGTCATTACTAGCCGCCGGAACACATCAAACTGTCGCTCAAATCTGCTCGGGTGAGCTTTCGTATTAAAAGAAAAGCTCTCGGCGCTGAAACCCTTAAAACACCCCACTCTTGAATAGTTTCGAAACGAGATAACTGTCTCAATCTCCTTCTTGCTCAGATACTGCCAAAAGAAGTAATTGCTCAGATTGTCGTCAGACCAAAGAAAGGTGTGGTCAGCGAGTCCGGAATGATACAAACTTACCATCATTCCAGGGATCCACTCCGGAACTAAATCGGGGTGTCCGCCACTACAATCAATAATTCTTGGGGGGCTTTCTTCAGCCTTATAAAGCTCAATTAATTCATCCGGAGATACTAGTCGCGAGTTACGTGGCGTCGGATGCAAGAGGGAGTATGGCACGAAACAATACCAGCAGCGATAATTACAGGCAGCTAACTGATAAACCTGAGCAGTCATATCCATGTCCGGGCTTAATGAAAGCGCTTTAGCGGCGGGCTCCATTGGAAGAGGATCGATCGGCCAATCATCGAATGCCTGGCGTCGAAAATGATGCACCCTCCCAAGCCCCTCGCAATTACTGGGCAATGTTATGTCAGCCTCCTGCTCGGAGCCTCTAAGTACCGCCAGACGCAATTTTCTAGTTAATGGATCATAAACACTTAGACGTAGCTTTTCGGCCAACCGATCGTCATCAATGGGGTGTGTGCCAGACTCGTTCCCGAAAGGCGTGACTATACGCAGATGGCTGTAGTTTTTTTCTCGCATCACACCACCAACTCCTTCAAATCGCACTCTACGCTGTACTTTGTCTTCAAAGCGAGGGGCAGTACTATCTGGTGTCTCTACCTGGTAATGTGAGCATATCGTTGCCTCACGCTGCTATCAGCCCGAAGAGTACCTCGTAGTGTTCATGATAGCGCAACTCAGCGACGAGACGCATACATAGTCCCCGCGTAGGCGGTCCTGAGCCCTGTCTTGGGGGCTCGGCGCGCGTCGGGAGTTCAGTGAGGCTGCTCCGTATCCACCACTGTCACTGCACAGGCTGCCCCTAGTGTCTGGCTCTTGATCATGCGAGCGTGGATGTTGCCGGTGAGGACGACGGTGAATTTGGGCCAGGTTTCGCCTCGCCAGACCAGTCGGATGGTGGTCTGGCCTTGGAGTTGGACGATGGTTGGCTCGGCCAGCTCCTGCTCGTGCCACAGGGCCTGTGGTTGGGAGGTGGTGGTCCAGGCCGGGGTTAGGGGTGTGGGCTGGGGTTCGTTGCCTTGCCACAGGCTGAGCTTTGGTGGGTGCATGTGGATGTGGCGTTGGCAGCGGAGCTGGATGGTGAAGCCGACTTGGGTCTCGTCCAAACCGATGAGGATGAGGGTGGCTTCGGGGACGGTTTGGGTGGTCCAGTGGGTGGAGATCAGCCGGGCAAGCTGGCGTAGGCCGCGGTCGCTGTAGCGGCGGGCTTGGCGTTGGTCGAGGAAGTGTTTGGCCCCGAATTCTTCGAGCCGGGCGAGGTGGGTGTCGGCGTCGGTACATAGCCCGAGGGAGTAGCTGGCGGCCTCCACGGCGGTGATGTCGTCGTCGGAGTCGATCAGTTCCATGATCTTGTGGTTCAGCTCTACCAAGGCGACTTCGGGGTCGCCGTTGCCGAGTAGGTCGCACATGACCGGGCACTGGGCCATGGTCTGTGGTGACAGGCCGCCGGGGCGTTTGCGGGCAGCGCGGAGTTCCTGGTGGATGGCGTCTTCGGCGGCCCGGCCGCTCCCTTCAGCACTGTCGCTGCTGCTCATCTGGGCAGCCTAGCCGAGCACGCTGAGGGCTGTTTCCTGCGTGGGGAGAGGGAGCGCGCTGGTTGCTCGGGGGTTGAGGGGCCTCGGGTGCTCGGGGCCCCGGGGGATGTCACTTTTATGTCACGACAGGCCATGGGGTTGTGGGTTGGACTTGGGGTGTGAAGTCAAACCGGCTTCTTGAGCGAGTGAAACCGGCTCCGCTGCTTGGTGGTGGCGGATGGTGTGGAAGGAGTTATGTCATGTCGAATCTCATCCCTGCTTCTGGGTTTGGTACTGGATCGGCTCGTGCGGCTGGGTCTGGTTTGGCCTCGTCGGTGACCGGGTCGGGTGGGCGGCCGCGGGGGTTGGCTCGGGCGGTGCAGCGTGAGTTGGAGTGGACGGCTGGTCGGGGTGATGTGGTCAGGGCGGTTGACGGGGCTCGGGCGGAGTTGACGAATCAGGCGATGGGCAATGTCGGCAATCTGGTGATGACTGGTCAGGCGTTGGTGCAGGTCGCGCCGGAGAGTGCGCCGTATTTGGAGGCGTTGTTGGGTGCGTATGCCACTGGTGCAGCGCAGGCTATTGCGAGGTTCCAGTGACTGGCCTGGCAGTCCTCGGGCTGGTTGGTGTGGCGGTCCTCGGACTGGTGGGTTTGGGGCTGGTGGTGTGGGGGTGGGTGGAGGTTTGGCGGGAGTACGATCGCACCCGGAGACGTCGGCAGTACTGCGAGCAGCTCCGCATCCACCACGACGCCCACCGTCTCGCCAGGCAGCTTCAGTGTGAGGCCTACCGTGTCCGAGCGGACATGCTCCGCCATGTCGTGCAGCGTATGGACCAGCGCCAGCGCCCGGGAGGGCGCCATGGCTGAGACCCCTTTCTCGCTGGCTGACAAGCTTCTTGGGTGGTGTTTCACCGTCCTGTTGGCTGCCCTTGCTTTGAAGATTGCGGTCGACGTCATCGCCGGTATCTGGCCCTGGCTCGTTGTTGGACTGGTAGTAACCGGGTTCGTTGCCTTGGTTGGGTGGGTGGTGGTGCGGTGGTGGCGTTGGCGTTGAGCCGCCACGTGTCGATGCAAAATCCAGTACAAAATCAGGCCCGAGGTGCCCGTGGCGCGTCTGTTCCATCCGGTGTTGTGAAATACGCCAAACCCATTGACCGTTCAATTTTTTGAACGCATACTCAGGGCAGTTCCTCGCCCGTGGCTGGTCCGCTACAAGGAAGACGGCATCGTGCCGTGCCGGACCGCCCCATCCGCGAGCGGAGCTGTCACATCACATCAATTCAAGCCCTTGAAAGGAGGCTGTGTTCGTCATGCCCAGAAACAACACATCACCCCGTAAACCTCAGGCCACCAAGCCACGCTCCTCGCGGAAGTCAGGTCGTCCTGATGCATCCCCGGGTCGTTCCCGCCGCGCCCACCAGTTGCGGGTCCGTTCCACGCTGCGCCGTGAACCAGATGTCCGTCGTATCGCTCGGGCGGTCATCCAGCTGGCCCTGGTAGAGGCGGAGCACGAGGCCGGTATGCCTCATGAGGTGGCCGTCCCACCGAGTAACACCGCTGGCGCGCCTGACGTGGTGGAGGTGTCGTCATGACTCTGGTGCCTGTCAAGACGGCGTCGCCAGCGGTGCGGTCGGTCAGTGGCCTGGTGTGGCGTCAGCTGGTGCTGCCGGTACCGGTGGATGAGGCGCGGATGCGTTCTGTGGTGGCGGCCCTGGCAGGGTTGCCGGGAAGTCCTCATCTGGCGTTCGAAGTCATTGCCCGAGGTGGTCGGGTGTGGTGGCGTCTGGGTACTGAGCCTTGGGCGCTGCGTTCGGTCCAGGCGCTGCTGTTGGCCCATCTTCCTGGTGTGCGGCTGGTCGACCCCAGCGTCCACGTGGTGCGTTCGGGTCAGAAGCTGGCGGTGCCCCGGGAGGCCTTCCTGGCTACCGACACCCCCGCAACCACGCCCGCTTCGACAGTGGCGGCCGTACGGTTCACCAACACTGTCTTGTACCCGTTGCGTACCGACAGCACCGAGACCGTTACTCGGAGTCTGCTGGCCGTTCTGGCTGGCACCACAACGAAAGAGACGGTGCGGCTGCAGGTGGTGTGTGGCCGTCGGCTGCCACCGCGTCGCTATCCCACCGCTGAAGGTGCTGCGACCCCGTCGCGGCAGGTCACGGCAAGTCTGGAGGATCCGGGGTTTCAGGTAGCGGTACGCATCGGGGCTTCAGCGGCCAGTCCCTCCCGGGCTCACTGGCTGGTGTCCCAGACGGCTGCCAGTCTGCGGGGGTTGGAGCTGCCGCCGGTTCGGCTGCGGTTGTGGCGTTCCTCTCCTGGCGCATTGGCATCGGCTCGCTCACCGTGGCTGCTGCCGCTGCATCTGCGGGCCTCCGAACTGCCCGGCCTGTTGGCCTGGCCCGTCGCTGAGGGGCTTCCCGGTGTCGCTAGCCCCCACCCGGTGGTGCTGGCACCATCAGAGGCCATCCAGACCAACCCTGAGCTGAGTAAACGGATCATCGGTGAAGCAGTGAGTGACCCCGGCACCTTGGTGGGTCTCTCGGGTGAGGATTCACTGCGCCACCTTCACCTCATTGGACCGACAGGGGTGGGGAAGTCCACCCTCATGACCCACCTGGCGTTGGCGGACATCCACGCCGGACATGCCGTGGTGGTCATTGACCCCAAGGGAGATCTGGTAGCTGACATCGCTGCCCGTATCCCCGATGCGGTGCTGGAGGAAACGGTCATCCTGTCTGGCAAAGACAGCCAGCCGGTGGGGATCAATCCGTTGGCGGGGACCCGTGACCCGGACTTGGCAGCCGATGTGCTGCTCGGGGTACTGCACTCCCTCTACAGCGATTCGTGGGGTCCGCGTACCCACGACATCCTCCACGCCAGTTTGCTCACGCTGGCGCGTCGGGGAGATGCCAGTTTGGTCATGGTGCCGTTGCTGCTCACCAACCCCGGGTTCCGGCGCTCCATCACCGGTCGTGAGGCCAAACGCGACCCGCTGGGGCTGGGAGCCTTCTGGGCCTAGTACGAAGCCTTGTCCGATGGCGAACGGCAACAGGCTATCTCGCCGCTACTGAACAAGCTGCGCCCCATCCTGCTGCGTCCGCAGTTGCGAGCCATCTTCGGGCAGCGCCATCCCCGTTTCCATTTCTCTGACTTGTTTGCTCCCGGTCCCGGACGCGACGGCGGGAAGCGCCCACGGGTGGTGCTGGTCAATCTGGCCAAGGGCACGCTCGGATCCGAAGCCGCCCAGCTCATGGGCTCGGTGGTGGTGTCCCTGGTCTGGCAAGCCGCTCTCGGTCGGGCCGCCCTGCAAGCATTTGGTCGCCGCCCTGTCATGCTGCACATCGACGAAGTGCAGGACTACCTCCGTCTCCCCGGTGACCTCGGCGATGCCCTGGCCCAAGCCCGCGGTCTCGGTATGGGCCTGACCTTGGCCCATCAGCACCTCGGCCAGCTCCCCCAAGCCTTGCTGCGTGGCGTCATGGCCAATGCCCGTTCCCGAGTCGCCTTCACCCTCACCGGTGACGACGCCGGCCTCCTAGCCAAACGGTCCGGCGGTCTGCTCGTCCCAGACGACTACCAACAACTGCCCGCCTTCCACGCCTACGCCCACCTCCTGGCCGGTGGCGACCTCCAACCACCCACCCTGATCCGCACTACACCACCCACCCCAGCACGACACCACCCCAACGACGCCGCACTGGTATCCCGTCGCCGCTACGGACAATCTCTCACCGACATCGAAGCCGACCTGGCCGCCCTCATCCCCGGCCCTCACACCAAGAACAACGGAACCAGTCAGGCAGAAACCATCGGGAGAGTACGTCGCCCACGCGCCTCGGTCGATCCCGGCCAGAAAGGGACCGCCTCATGACCCGCCAGCCCATCCATCACCCCAGCCCGGGGCTACCGGTCGCTGTTCCACCCGGCTCACCCGCCATGAGCCCAAACCACGTAGCCACGAGCCTTTCCCGCCAATCACGGGGGACGAATACTCCTCGTTCCTCGTCACCCCCGGCCCGGAAACCAACCGGGCGGGTCGGTACCCGTCAACGACAGCGTCTCGCGGCTGCCCTGTCTGACCGTGACCACCACGTGCTCTCTCAGATCTGGCGACACCGCTACCTCACCACCGCCCATCTCCAAACGTTCTGCTTCACTGGGCACGCCAGCCCAGAATCCGCCGGACGCACCACCAGACGAGTCCTGAACCGGTTGGAACGAAACGGACTCATCCGCGCCCTCACACGGCGCATCGGAGGAGTCAGAGCAGGCTCTGAGGCCAAGGTCTGGCAGCTGGCACCCGCAGGAGCCCGCATCCTACTCCCCAACAACGGCAGTTCCTGGCGCACCCACGAACCATCCGAACGGTTCCTGAACCACACCCTCGCCACAGCGGACTGCCACCTCACCCTCCGCGAAGCCCACAAACGGAACATCACCGTGGCCGTCCAAACCGAACCCACCAGCTGGCGACACTTCACCGGAATAGGTGGCGAGACCCGACTCATCCGCCCAGACCTGGCCGCCCACCTCACCGGCACCGACCAGGACGGCCCCTGGGACGACTACTGGTTCATCGAAGTGGACATGGGCACCGAATCCCTCCCCAGCCTGCTGGCCAAGTGTCACGCCTACACCGACTACTACGCCAGCGGTCTTGAACAAAGCACCCACGGCAGCTTCCCTCGCGTCCTATGGCTCATGCACGGCCCCCGAGCTGAACAACGCACCACCGAACTCACCCGACGCATCCACCGCACCACCCGCCTCGAACCACGCCTATTCGTCACCACCACACCAGAAAACATCGAGCAGGTGCTGTGGCCAGAGACTCCTGAAACCAACCACACCATCCACCCCGAAGCGGACAGAAAGGAGCACCCATGACCACAACACTCACCGCCGCACCCCAGCCGCGCGGCACCATCATCGTCGGCGACGCCCTAAACCGCCTACAAGAACTTGAAACCGGCAGCATCGACTGCGTCATCACCAGCCCGCCGTACTTCCGACTGCGCAACTACCAGCACCACAAGCAACTGGGCCTCGAAGACACCATCCAAGGCTGGGTGAACAATCTGCTCACCGTCACCGACGAAATAGCCCGCGTCCTGGTCCCCACCGGCACACTATGGCTCAACCTCGGCGACAGCTACAGCACCCATCAACACGAAGGCGCACCAAGGAAAAGCCTGCTACTCGGCCCCGAACGCCTCGCCCTGGCGCTCACCCAACGCGGCTGGACACTACGCAACAAAATCATCTGGGCCAAAACCAACTCCATCCCCTCCCCCGTCACCGACCGCTTGTCCTGCACCCACGAGGTCATCTATCTGCTCACCCGCAGCCCCCGCTACTACTTCAACCTTGACGACATCCGCCAACCACCAAAAACCCGCTGCACCACACGAAACGGACGCCCCAATCCACCACCACGCCAACCCCGCGCCCACACCCGCCCACAACTACACCCACCGAGAAGAGGATTGCCTGAGCACTGGCGCGGCCCCAACACCGACGGTGACGAGGGCCTCGCTGCCATGAAACGCCAAAAGACCATCTGCCACCCACTTGGCAAGAACCCCGGTGACGTCTGGCACCTGGCAACCTCCAACTACCGAGGCGCACACTTCGCCACCTACCCGACACACCTCGTCGAACGCATGCTGCTCGCCGGCTGCCCCGAACGACGCTGCCGCACCTGCCGCGCACCCTTCACCCGCCCCATCCGTCGTCTGGGAACCGAAGCCCTCCGCCTGGCCTTGACACCAACCTGTCGCTGCGCCCCCACACACAACACATCCGACACCCACCCAAACAGCGAACCCGGCATCGTGCTGGACCCCTTCCTCGGCTCCGGCACCACCGCCATCGTGGCCGAGGAACACCAACGCGACTGGCTCGGCATCGAACTCAACCCCACCTTCGCCAACCTCGCCTGGCAACGCATCCAAGACGCCCGCAACAAACACAAGACGCACCCCACAAGCAACACCACCACCCACAACCACACAGACAGAAAGGAACACCCATGACCCACCAGCCACACCCCCACGACGCCAACCCCCGAGCACCCACCCGACCCGATGATCAGCAGGCCATAGCCGAAGGCATCCAACGCCACGGCCCTGCCTTCGCCGCATGGGCCGACCTCGTCGACGAAACCACCCCACCCGGCACCCTCGACCACCAACTACTCACCCAATTCGAGGACCACTACCTCGGCAGCTACATGACAACTCAACAGTGGGCCCAACAAGAAACCGAAGCCCTCGGCCTCGAAGACACCCTCAACCAAGCCCTACCCCCCACCCTCAGGCAGTACATCACCATCGACTACCAAACCCTCGCCCAAGACCTCGAACTAGAAGGAGACATCACAGTAATACCAAACCCCGAAGGCGGAGTATGGGTGTTCAGGAGCTTCTGAATCCCCTCCCTCGTGGCCCTCCTCGGCCACCAGGAGCCGCTCCCTTGAACCCAGACCGGGTTCAGCGGCTCCTCCACCCCGAGGAGGTGGCCTGCCCACTACGGCAGGACGAATCCGGAGAGGAAGTGTCATGAAGACGCTGGCCATCCGCCTCGATGACGACCTGCACGCCAGGCTGACCATCGTGGCAAAGCTCGCTGAAGTCTCGCTGACCGACGCCATCCGTCAGGCCATCGAGTCCCACGTCCAGACCATGTCGGCCAAGCCCGACATCCAGGCCAAGGCAGACGCCCTGCGCCAAGACATCGAACGGGAAGCCCGCGAACAACAAGGAGCCATCTCCCAACTGTTCGGCGCCCCGCCCACCAAGCCCACCACCCGCAAGCAGCACACATAGTCGCACGCGGGAGAGTGGACTGGTCCGGACCGACACACCCCAACCCAACAGGCGAGATGAGGTCGAGCCGGAAGGCTCCCTCGTCTCGCCTACAAACAACGAAGTCAGTTGATATTTTGCGAGGCAGTGACCTCCGAGGTACGTGGTCCATGACTGAGGTGAACACATCCCCCCTGTACTGCCACTGAACAACCGCACACTGTTAGTATCACATCCATGGGAGGGAGTGCTTTTCGTCGCCGCCAAATCCGCCTGCTGAAGATTAGGCGTTTCCTGCTACCTCCGTCACCAGCCGCTGCCCGCGACATAGTTCAGGACCGCCACGATTACGCAGCGCTAGCCAAAATCCTTTTGGGGTCAACATGGATTATTGCACTTGCAGCATCAACACTGACCGTCATCAAACTCCTATACTTCTTCAGAGGGGATATAAATGCAGTGAGTTTGGTTCTTGAAGTGGGTTCGTTTCCCGCACTCGTTCGCCTGACGCTCATAACGCTCACCGCAGCAATGTTACCGACCGCCTTGATGTCCTTTGCGCACTCTCTTGGCACGAGCCATCGAAATCGCCTAACCACTTGGACATTCCTCCCACTATGTTTTTTGACACATCTCACGGGACTCATGACACCCTTTCTTATTTTCGCCTGCCTTGGTTTATACTTGGCAGCACGGATATCAGATAGGAGGAAAGCTGGAAAACGCAAGACCGCCCCGCCCTCCAGCAGGGATGAGTTTTGCGTCAAGAGCTGGGCCAGTCGGAACCGCCACCATGAAGACCACGTCATGCGCTCCCTCGCGCAGCAGGCAGTGAAAGCCGAACAAACCGAGTTACATGTGATTGAGAGTAAAATCAAGGAGCGCTCGAAAGAACTGGCACTCACATCATTGCAGCTGAAACTTATTATATTTGTTCGCATACTAATTGTATGGCTGGCCTTTATCATCACCACACTTACACGATTTTCGGCAGACTATTCGGTTCAGATTAATGAAGAGCCAGCAGCCCACGCGCAACTATTAATGGCAGACGGTCGAGTGGTGCTGGTCAACCCGAAGAAAGCCACTGTTCGCCTGGTGAAAGCCGAGGAGATTCGCAGTCTCGACGTATGCTCGGCCAGGCCAGACGATTCCGTCAGCTGGCTATATCGGCCGGCGTTTCCAGCGCCCCACAAGGCGATCGATCTACGTTGCCCAGAGGAATAGAGCCCGCGCCAGCTAGCGTGAGACACGGTTCACCGACCGGAATACTTACCTTGCCGCATTGCTACTTCTGCCGCCAAAATCACAACAAGTAGCCGAGCCTCGCCTACCTCTAGAATCATCTGCAATACCGTTTCCATGTTGTTGTAAAACCCACTAAACTTGTTCACATTTCTAAACGCGGAGCGTACAATAGAAACATGAACGAAACGCGCCATATTTCCACGCCTATTTCTCAGGGAAGTCTCCGTCATTCTGGGAGCGCGCGGGGGATTCCGGCTCGTGCCAGACCTCAGCCCAAGCTCGGGCGATTGTTGCGGGAAGCCCGCGAGGCTGCGGGTCTGAGTGTCCGCCAAGCAGCTGCTGAGTCTGGTATCTCGCCGGGTGCTATTTCCCTCCTTGAACAGGGCAAGACGCCCAGCACGCGTATTGATCGTCTGCTGGCTCTGACCGAGGTTTACGGTGTCGAGCCCTTGGAGATCATCGAGGCGGCTGGCTACAACCTCACCCCCACATTGCCGACCTTTACCCCGTATCTGCGTTCCAAGTACGGCCACCTGCCGCCCGAGGCCCACGAGGAGATCACAGCTGCGTTTCAGCGTATCGCTGGCAAATACGGCATCGCTGAAGACAGCCGTGGCCCCGCTGCCGGCGAGGACGAAGTCCCCGTAGAGACAGGACGCACCACATAACCATATTTGCTTCAATCGAAAGGAGGCTCCATGACCACATCAAGCACACCAAGCATTCTGCGGAGCCTCCGCCAGCTCACACCCCACCGCGCCTGCAGCTTCACCGAAACACTCAACCTGGCCGAACGCCAAGCCGCCAAACTCAACCAGCTCCTGGCCGCCAGCCAGCCCAGCTTCCAACTGACCGGCATCACCGAGAACCACATCACCGACCTGCCCCGCATCCACATCGTCCGCGAACAGCTGCCGGTTTCTGGCATGAGCCACTGGAACGGCCAGGAGTGGATCATCTGCCTCAACCGCGACGATCCCGAAGTGCGGCAACGCTTCACCCTGCTACACGAGTTCAAACACATCATCGACCACGGCCAAACCCACTGGCTCTACACCACACAAAACCCCAAAACCTTCACACACCGCTGGGGCCGCCCACCACAACTGACAACCCACGAGCAGGCCGAGCGAGCCGCCGACTACTTCGCAGGCTGCGCCCTAATACCACGCACCGCCTTGAAACAAGCATGGGCCGCTGGACTCCAAACCCCCACCGCATTGGCCGACCACTTCGCCGTCTCCGAAGCCGCCATTCGCGTGCGCATCGACCAGACCGGTATCGCCCGAACTCTCGACCCGGAACCCTCACCTGCCCGCTGTGCCCGCCCCATCCGCACCCCACGGTGGCAGCCACAGCGCTTCACCATCCAGCAACCACACTACGGAAGGAGATAGCCATGACCACACCCACAACGAAGCGCGCGGTGATCTACCTGCGCGTATCCACACGTGACCAGGCCAAACGCGGAGGAGAAACCGAAGGATTCTCCATCCCAGCCCAGCGAGAAGCCTGCCACCGCAAAGCCAAAAGCCTTGGCGCGGAAGTGATCGAGGAGTTCATCGACGCTGGCGAGAGCGCCAAATCCGCCCAGCGGCCCGAGCTACAGCGAATGCTCACCTACGTCAAACACAACGCCATCCAGCTGGTCATCGTCCACAAGGTCGACCGTCTCGCACGCAACCGCATGGACGATGTCCAGATCAACTTCGAGATCCAACAAGCCGGCGCCCAACTCGTCTCCTGCTCAGAAAACATCGACGAAACACCAAGCGGCATGCTACTACACGGCATCATGAGCTCCATCGCCGAGTTCTACAGCCAAAACCTCGCCACCGAAGCCAAGAAAGGCATGACCCAGAAAGCCAAATCCGGCGGCACTCCCGGACGCGCGCCATTCGGCTACACCAACACCACACAGCGCACCGCCGAAGGCCGCGAAGTCCGCACCGTCGTCACCGACCCAGACCGAGCCCACTGGGTGCCATGGATGTATGAACGCTACGCCACCGGCGAATGGACCATCGGGATGCTCCGCGACGAACTCAAAGCCCACGGCGTCACCACCCTCGCACGCCCCAAACAACCCGCAAGACCCCTCACCAGCTCCATGGTGCACTCCATCCTCAGCAACCCCTACTACACAGGCCTAGTCGTCTTCGGCGGCGCCACCTACCAAGGCCGACACCAGCCCCTGGTCTCCACCGAACTGTGGTCAAAAGTCGAAGCCATCCGCCGCGGCAGGTCCCACGCCAAAGAGAAACCCGCCATCCGAACCCACTACCTCAAAGGCAGCCTGTTCTGCGGACAATGCGGCTCACCCCTCAGCTACGAAATCTCCCGCAACCGCCTCGGCAACTACTACCAATACTTCTACTGCCTCGGACGCCAAGCACGGAAAAACGGCTGCACCTTCGTCGCAATCCAAGCCCACCACGCCGAACAACTCATCGAAGACCACTGGGCAACCATCACACTGCCAGACGAAACCCTCACCACAGTACGCGAACTGGTCATCTCCCACCTCGACACCATCCTCAAAGAACGCGACCACCAAGCACGCCAAGCAGAAACCGTCCTCGCTGACGCCACCGCCCGCAGCGAACGCCTGATGCAGGCCTACTACGCCGGAGCCATCGATGTCGAGCTACTCCGCAAAGAACAAGAACGCATCAGAACCGACAAAACAACCGCCGAACGCCAACTCCGCCACCTACAAACCTCCCGAGACAAACTCCACACCGCCCTCGACCAATGCCTCTCCGTCCTCCACGACGGACAACAGCAATACCTCGCAGCCACCGACAACTCCCGCCGCGACCTCAACCAAGCCGTCTTCGACAAGATCTACCTCGACGATGACGAGATCACCAACAGCCAATACAAAGCCGTCTACCACTACCTCCTCGACAGCAACCTCCCAGCAGTCCTGGAGGGCGAAGCCAAGAGGCAACAGGACACCGCCACCCCTGACAACACCAAAAACCTCCGACCAATGGCCGGAGGTTCTAACATGACACTTTTGGTGGAGCTAAGGGGATTCGAACCCCTGACCTCTTCCATGCCATGGAAGCGCGC